>Ga0306865_1000111_pt1 | contig 45086 bp, 52 predicted proteins | sample AntRauTorckE5431_FD_190441 | JGI IMG/M metagenome (GOLD analysis project Ga0306865, IMG submission 190441) | Saline lake microbial communities from Rauer Islands, Antarctica - Metagenome Torckler E5 #431 (v2) (version 2) | ecosystem: Environmental > Aquatic > Non-marine Saline and Alkaline >... | reverse complement strand
CATAATTTTAGTTTTTTAATTCTTTCATGAATAACTGCTCTAACTTGCAAGGGTAAAAGCTTCCCTTTTTTATCGGTGTATGCTTCAAGGCTAAATAAATCCCTTTACCGATATGAAGCGCTTTACAACCTATAAACCTTTCAACCTTCTTTGTGTTAGCTTCGTCTATAGTCTCTCCTTTGCTTTGGATTAGCTTGTAAAGTGCTTGAAGCTTAAGCCCTTCAATATTGTTCGGCTCGTTTGTCTCAAAGAATGATTTAATTTGCTGTCTGTTCGTTTCCCGTAATTGTACCATTTTTATTTAATTTTTCTTCGATCCCAGGATCGGGAGATTAATTTATTTTTAGAGGAAATTTTTTTATCTTGTTTCCTCCTCTGTATTTATGCAGTCAACAATATGACTTACAACTCCTGAAGGGTTTGGACTGTCATACATTGCTGTCTCTCCGCTTGGCTGTACCACATTGTAAAACTCTTCTTCTTCCCCTGTGTGATGGTTGTAACTCTCATCAATGTAAACTTTAAAGCCTAAAATATTAAGCTCCTCACCGCTTTTAAGGTTGTTAACTAGCTTTTGAAAGTCATTTAAATAATTTGTCATGCCATTAGTTTTTTTTAGTTACTACCTGCGGAGGCTTTCAACTCTCCGCAACGCTCAGGGCTTAAAGTCTTTTTATACTCGCCCTGTCGAGTTGTTTATATACAGTATTCGGACTTGCTGAACTCTTCAGAATTATAAATAATATCTTCAGCTAAAGCCCTTTCAATTTTTTTCATGAAGTTGAGCGCCTTTTCTTCATCGTTGTTTAACTCTCTCAGCTCTTTTAAGTGTTCTGTCTCTAATTGGTATAAGCTGCATTTAATAAGCTTCAAGAGCTGTATTTTACTGACGTTTTCGGCTTCGGTTTCTCTTATTGCCTCATTAGAATGTACTTCAATATCTTGGTTTAGGTTATCGCTATGGTGCTTATATTGTAGGTTTACGCAAAGCGCCTGGAGTTTAGCAAAGTTATTTATCTGCTCTTTAACGGCTTTTTCTTTGTCTTCAATAAAACTTCTGTTATTACAAATTACCCCGTATTCGTTTTCCATGCTGTATGGCAAAAGAATTTTTTCTTGTGCTGTGTACAAGTATCTAATAATGTTCCTTTTGATGGTGCTGAAATGTTTTGGTGAATTGATAAAACTGCTCATTGTAACGCTGTTTTTTTTGGTTGTTTGGCTTCTCGTCAGTTATTAACCGCCACGTCAATAAGACGCCCGTACTATTGGGCGTTTCGATCATAATGCTATTTTTTAAAGTGAGTTAATAAACTGCTTTACGTTTTTTGTTGGTACATAAAGCCCTGCTTTTAGGTGTGAGACCGTTTCTCCTTCTTCAACTTTGCCAGCTTTTAAAAGCTCGTTGTATCGTTGTTTGAATTGTTCACTGTCTGAACCAAAGAAGAAAAAACCGCCTAAATCATCAATTAATTTAGTTAGCCTTTTGCCCTTGCTACCTTTCAGGGCTTTTTTCTTGGCTTGCTCCTCCTTCTCCTTGTTTAGTTGCTCTATGTCGTCAGGATCTCCCCATAATTTAATGGCGGTTTCAACTTTTTTAGTGAGCTCCTTAACGTTTTTATTTGCATAGGTCAATGAATAACTATGCGCACGCTCCTCTGGGTTGTCTTTTAAAAATTTGTAAGCCTTTCGAGCTTCTTCTAGTTTGAACTCAAAATAACTAAGGCTTTCAGGTTGTGAAAGGTTTATATCATTGACTTTATTTTTCCAATACTCCGCGCGGTTTATGTAGTCTTGTGCCTTTTCTTTTTCTTTAACGCTTTTGCCTAATCTCGACCAATTACGCTCTATTAGTTTTCTGTGTCTTCTTTCGCTGTGGTGTCCTATTTTTATAGGCTCTCCAAGAGCTAAAAATTCGGCATTCTCTTTAGATGCTTCGTAATAGTTTTGGCTTCGGCTCTCTGCGTTTGAAGCGTAACCGCTTAACTTTTCTGATTTTCTTCTGGCTCTCTCCTGGTGGTTGAATCCGTCCGCCCTTGTAATTGAATAAAGATATTCGCCGTCTCGACTTTTTCCTAAGTAATTGTGCACTATATTTTCGTGCTCTTTTCCGTATTTAGTTCTTAAAATAATTATTTCGTCGCTCTCGTGCTTTTGTTCACATTTAGCCACGAATACATTCGGGCAATACTTTGAATAAGTGTTTTTGTTAGTTTCCATAGTTTCCATAATTGTAACGCTGTTTAAATTATTGTTTTGTTTCCCTTGATTATCTAAATAATTGCTCTGGTTGTGTTATGCCAGCGTAAACCGTTACGCCTATAATTAAGGCTACAAGCGTCCATTTGATAAAATCCTCTGTTGTTGCTTCTCTAATACTTTGAATAATTGAACTCATAATTAAAATGTATTTAGTTAGTAATTAAGTTTTAATTCGTGAAGCTCGCAAGCCCCTATATATAAGGGTTCTTTCGTTTCACTTGTTCAAAAGTACAATTAATATTTAGTATAACAATCATATAAATCCATTGAATTTAATTATAATGAAACTAAGATCCATAAAAATTATTTATATCTCAACAATAGCAAGGGTTAACAAAGGTTTTTTTCGTACGGAATTGAAAAAATAACTTTATATTGAAGTGAAATTTATTATATCATACTTATATTAATAGTCTACCTGATGACTGACTTTGTGATGGGATTGTAATGAACGCACGACCGTGTACGCGTGGACCAATAAGAGCTTGAAGAATCAAGAAAACAAAGACTAGGATTAAAAACAAAATCCAAGGTTGACAAATCAAAATCAAAATGAAGCTTTTTAAATTGGCTTTCTGTATGTTGTCGGGAGTATGTCGGGAAAATATAGGAATGAATTATAGTTTTCCTAGCGTTGATAGGCGCTCACAGGTTTAAAGGTGTTATCCTACCAAGATTAAGAAGTAGTTAATTGGTCAGAATATAAAATAGTAGCCACAGAAAAAAGCTAAAAGTTTGAGGGATCAACTGCTAAAACCGCACCCCGTGGGTTGAAATATCCAGTTTTTGAAATGGGAATCGCGCGCCCCAGAGTAGTATTCCATCCCCACAACATGATCGTGTACGGGTATGCTTTTGGTATAATTTAGGTAGTTATACTAATTTGTATTTTCTTTGTACAAGTATAAAAAAGCGCACTCGTAGGCTTTTAATATAGTACTATATATATTGAAACCTCTCGCAGCCCAGTAAAAATATTGTAAGTTACTGTATTACTGCTACTTAATGAAAGTGCCAAGTGTTACTTTATGTTACACTTTTGGGGGTCGGGAATAGCCTAGGTGTTACTTTATGTTACACTTACGAAAGCGATTTCCATACAAATAATAATCGGGATATGAAAAAGAAATGTATGCTTATGATTGAGAAATATTTTGAGGGTAAGCAACATAAAATATTTGACGGAAAGGGATGGAGGATTAAGTACAGTAGCAGTGCTGGAAAGTTTGGTTTAAGTAATTTGATGGTGGAGGGTTTGGTAGATGAATGTAGTGGAACGGAGGTTAAATTAATGTTGGCAATATTATCTAATGTGAAGAGGAGTAGCGACATAATAGAAAGCGGTTGTGTTAAACTTGTATCAACAGAATACAGAAAAGTTTGTTCGCGCAGGGTGTTTGGTGATGCGATTCATAAGTTCGTTGCGTTAGAATATTTGGTACCGACTTTGGACTCCAGGTGGTATATTCTGAATCCAAGATATATCAACAAATTTTATAGCGTGAGGGTGTCGAAAGAGGAGTCTGATAATAAAAAATAGTGGGTTTATTACTTAACTTTCTGTTATTTATACTAAGTTTGTACCAGACTTATACTTATTCAATCGGGAAACTATAAATCTATCGACAAATATGACACAACAAAACTTCATTCAGGCCATCAAGAGTTTAAAGGAACAGTATAGGCTTGATGAGAATTACGCGCAAGCCTTATCTAAGGCATTAGGCTTTGAAGAGTTTAAGATGTACAACAATGAAATACTGGTCCGGTCCATGGTGGATATGCTTTCTAGTCATTTTCAGCAGAGCAGCAGAGCTAAGGATATGCTTTTCTTTTACATGTATGATAATGATTTTGGGAGTTCAAAGGACGCTGGCTTTAACACTGAGAAAGACTTATGGGATTGTTTGGTTTTAGAGTGCAAAGTACGTCGGCCACATGTTGAGTCTATGCATAAGGTACAGAGAAACGCTACTGATGTGTTTACTAACATAGTCAACCTCACTCAAATGTATAAGAAGAGCGTGATGGGGAACGGTAGCGATTCTGAGAATCAAAACATACTTTCAGCTATTGACATCAATCTAGACTACTTAAGAGGCTTGATTGAGCACAGGTACGATCCTAAGTACATGCAGGAAATTAAAGCCTCTCCTCAAGACATAAGCGATAACGATAATTGTATTACCAACAGTGATGCTGATACTTATAATTTAGACTCCTCAATATCAATCGAACAGGAGGAGAAAATTACTAACATTTGGAAAGAAAGAGAGCAATGAGTATAGATATTTCAAGACTAGACTTTATTCCGGTTAAGAGTTCACAGATTGACTCGGTAGCTTACGACACTGTTGTTGACACTATCTATATAAAGTTTAAAGCTAAAAAGAATGGCGTGAATAAAATCTATTCTTACAAGCCTTTCTCTATAAATACATTTAAAGCTATGCTGGAATCTGATAGCCTTGGCAAGTACTTTCATAAAAACATTAGAGGTGTATCTAAGGGCCAGTTAATTGATCGGTTAACCAGTAGCTAACTAAATAGTTAACAATGAAAGATATTACGGAATTTTAATAATAATTTATATGAGCCACGAAACAGTAGGAACAGGGAGACAGTTATTATCGTTTGGAAGAGCTATTGTAGCAATGAAAAACGGTAAGCGAGTACAAAGGCAGGGATGGAATGGTAAAGGCTTGTTTGTCTTTATGCAAGTTCCGGCCTCAGTTCCGATAAGCATAGTTCCAAAAATGAGTTCATTACCTCAGTCGGTGAAGGACGAGTTTAAGAGAAGACTAGAGAAATATTCTGAAAAGGGTAAAGAGGATATGGATATACGGTACAGAAATCAATTTGCTTTAGTACACTCTAGCAACGAGATTAATGGCTGGGCTCCATCAAGTTCAGACACACTTGCTGAAGACTGGATAGTACTAGATTAATGCATTGTCATTACTGCGAAACAAACATAGAAACTGAAATCGACGGCATGAGGCTAGGTGAAAGTGATTTATTCTTTTGCTTACCGTGCCACAACAAATTCAAAAATAATAACACTAACGATGAAAAAAGCTGAAGACAAACAACAGGATCCTAAGCCAGCAAGCGAAAGAGTAGAAAGTTACGTAAAGCATAAAAACGGAGCCATCTTTTTAGTAACCGAGAACACAAGGAACGTCGATTTGGTTTATCTGATAAGCAAGAAAAACAAATCGCATAGTTTTACTAAGAAAAACATACGTCAAGGTATGATCGACGGTGAATGGCTAAATGTCAATGAGCACGAAGTTCGTAGTTGGGATGAAGTCTACACTGAAAACGTGATTAGGCTTACTCGCAAAATCTTAAAGCACGTTATTGTTGCGGAACTAATGATTGAGATTGACGACGATCTGGACACTGAAGAAATGGGCGACAAGTATTTTAAGAACTTACTGCATAAAACCAACAAGCAAGCAATGAGGATTGCTGACAAGCATTTCGACAACCTCTATAAAGTAGATCCTGTGATGCTTCAGAATATGCTAAGAGTGATTGAGAGTATGACTAAGAAGATAGCGGAATTGCCATTGGAGGACTACCCATACCTAGATAAGCATGTTGAGAAATTCTTTGAGGATCCAAAAGCTTTTAGAGACGTTGAAGTAGAATTTGTAAAACCACAATAATGATCAATCTTAAAATTTTAGGAATACCTCAATCAAAACAATCGGCTAGATTTAGAATTGCAGGTAAAGGTAAAAAAGCATTTGTACAGTCTTATCAGAAAAAATCCGTTAAGGACAACGAAAGAAATATAGCCTTTGATGTGAAATCACAGCTACCATTAGGTTTTGAGCCTTTCAGTAAACCAGTTGGCGTTAAGGTTCTTTTTGTATTTCCTCCGCTAGCAAGTTGGAGTAAAAAGAAATTAGCTTTATTAGAATCAGGAGAAACTATTTACAAAGAGACTAAACCTGATCTTACTGATAATTTGATGAAAGGATTGTTTGATGCAATGAATGGTGTTGTGTTTACAGACGATAGTAGAATTTGCGAAGTTGAAAGCAAAAAAATATTTGGAAAAGTTCCTAGAACGGAAGTCACTCTTTTCAATTTAAACAAATAAATTTTAAATACACGCTATGCATTTTTACTACGACCTAGTACTTGGCCTGCAATATTTTTTTTCTGAAAATAGCTTTTTCAGAATTTATGTAGAGAACCTGCCTGAAATAAAAAATATTGACGAGTACCTTGATTTAATACAAAAAAGAGGAATTATTTTAGTCAACTCTGCTAAAGCATACATTTTTGAACCTACTAATGCAATATACACTAACGCATAATCATGATATCTAAAAAAATCAAAACGCCTTTATACGGAACAGAGTTTACGGTTGTTATTTATAATTCTGAAAAAGAAATTAATGACTATTTTTTTAAAATTGACTTTAATACCGATATAGAAAATTATCACGGAAGATTGATAACAAAAGACAATGGAGAGATTTATTTAGTTTTATCTGCAATAGATAAGGGATATCCAACACCAGGTATTATAGCTCACGAATCGAAGCATTTGGTTAATGAAATTTTTAATCAAATAGGGCATCACCTTGATAGATACAATGATGAGCCAGAATGCTATTTACTTTCATGGATAGTCAACAGAATACACGAATTAAATCAAACTAAATAATGAAACTTATAGGAAATCGAATACTCGCAGAGTTGATCACCTCAGAAGGAAAGACGAAAGCTGGAGTGATTTTGCCAGAGAAATTAGACTTAGAAAAAAACAGGGCTGAAATAATGATAGTAGGCCCAAAGGTTAAGCATTACAGAGTTGGACAAGTAGTACAGTATAATCCTAACACAGCTCATTTTGCTACCTTGAGAGGCAGCGAATGTGTTTTCTTAAGAGAAGACAAAGATGTAATAGGAGTTTTTTCAGAAAAACGCAAAGCTCAAAACTGATAGAAGCTTTTTCGATAAAGCTTTGGTTGCGTTTTAGTCTGATGCGTGAGTTTGTTTAGTAGTTTCTGACGGATGCCATCAACTTTGGTGGCATCTTTGTCGTTAAAAGGGTTTGTGGTTCCGTTCGGGTTCACGCTCTTTTCACCAGATAAATATTCGTAATATTCCTTCACGATTTTTTTTGCGCGATCAGAAAGCCCGTATAGGTTGTGAACAACTTTTGAGTGGTGTTTTACTATAACTTCAACAAATCCTAATTCCATGAGAGTATTCATGTGGTAGCCTTCGTTCTTCACAGGCAGAGCGTTAAAGTCTCTTTTTGTAAAATATTGTATAGGAAACAAATAAAGCAACACATCAAGCTCAGTTTGATTATTAAGCCTATGCTTTCTAATGATATAAGGCCTTACTACAATATTGAACTGAAGCAAGTCTCGGCCCCTGGTGAATATAAGTTTTTGCCTTTCATTTTTTCTTGAGTATTTTTCTTTGGCGTATTCATTATGAGTCGAAGTATCTACGTCCACTTCATGCAGCCTCATTACTTCTTTTGTCTTCTCGCTAAGTACTTCTTTTGCAGATCCTGCGATCTTAGATTTTGGCTTTGCCATATTTGAAAATTTATGTCAAATATAAATATTATGGTAAAATAGTATAAATATAATTTATAAATTTGTTATATGTAATAATCAATACTTATTCTACTATGCCATTAGCAAATAGAGCGCCAAAAAGAGAATTTACAGCCGGATCATTTTTGTATGGTTTTACTGCTGGAGATAACTTTGATTCAAGATTTAGCGCTCTTGAAATAATAAATACTTTATCTTCTGGCCAGCTATTGACGGTTAATAGTTACAAATTTGCTAGTGGAGAGACTGAAGGTGTAAACGAGACAACAGATGGTTATTTTACATTCTTAAAAGAAAACGATGAAATAAGAGAGATCAGGATTAGCCTTGTAAATCAAACTGGCGAAGACAATTCTCAAGACTTGCTAGATTTTCTAACGATAGAAGGAGGTGTGGGTGTCTTATTTCAGGATGGATCAGGTCAGAATAAAGGCTACTTTGTAGTAGAGAACGCTTCCATCATGCTCAATTACATATCCATAAATGTAAAAAGTACAGAGTTTATTTCTGAGTTTGATAACGAAGAAGTTTATAAATTGTCGCTAGAGTTTATCACAAACAAGAACAACAAAATTAAAGAAGCTGACGCAGGAACAGTTGACTCTACTGGAAACCCAAACACAGACGAGGATATTCTTAGCAAGATAAATGCAATAGATTATAGCGTAGGCGAAGAAGAGCTTCAGGCTATATCTATAAAAATATGGAGAGGTGCTGAGGATAAAGTCTTTCTTTCAGATGTCATATACATTATTAAGCCAGGTAAGGGCTTTTACGGCTTAAACGGCAAAGACCTAACCATGGACGATTTGTTTAGGGTTTATGAAAACGCCCTAAGCGACGGTAATATAGCTAGACTTAAAGAATTGATCTATGAAGAATCAAGCATATCCCTAAACGCATCACCGAGTACGTTTGAGAAAAACCTTACGAATGGTGTTGATGTAACCTTTACTTATGCTGTATCAGAAAACGATGATGTTATTCAGTCAGCAGATTTTGACGGTACAGATGTTAGTTCAGATCCAGACGGGAGTCAAACTTTCACTAGCCTTAAAAACAGTTTAAGCAAAATATATTCTGCCGTTCTTTTAGACACCAACGCTGGAGAAAACAAAAACCTTTCAAGGACGAACGCTGGAGAAAACAAAAACCTTTCAAGGACGTTTGAAGCTCAAGCTTTAACTCCTCAGTTCAAAGGTTCGTCTAATTCTAATGCAGGATTTAATGGCCAAGACTACTCTAGCCTGAACGGAGCTCTTTCTAAAATATTACAATCCAGCACAACCACAAGCATTATAGTTCCGGCTAATAAATACGGAGTCTTTCTTAGTACAAAATCTGGAGCCGACATCATAGAGGAAGGAACTGGATTTGCCTTAAGTAGTGGTTATATAGAAACACCTATCACGGTAGAGTTTCAAGACGGAACCGCTCTAAACTTAATACAATACATAATCAACAAAGCAACGGCTGAGTTCACTTATAAACTAGAATAAAATGGCTAAAAAATATAAAGGAAGTTTTAGTATACCAGGAGGATTTGAAGTAAATAATCCTGTTCCAAGAGATGATAGAGATGTTGTAGAACTTGACAGCGACTTACTAAGCGATACTGAGCTAGATAACATATTTGAAGGTATTATAGTTTACTCAGAAGAGTCTCAGTCTCACTACAAATGGAACGGTCAAGACAGGACTAAATCTGAAAACTGGAAAGGTATAGGTTTAGGTTTAATAGAGCAAATCATAGACTCTGGAGGTAACTACAACAACCTAGAGCTTACAGGAAATGTGATTCAATTCACTAACACCAACGCCCAGGCCATTGTTAATGGATTTAGTTTTGAAGCTTACAAAAGAATCACTTTAATAAATAATTCAGACTTTGATGTAAGGTTAAATGCTGAGGATACAAATTCAGATGAAAATAAAAGAATAAAACTACCTACAGGATTAACCAATATGGGTATTCAAGGAACTACCGAATTGGTTTACGTTGATTCTATTGAAAGGTGGCAAATTGTGGATTCTTTTGCTTCAAAATACAGGCCAGAGCATAGAGGTTTAGATGAATTTGAAGTTGAAGTTGTTGGACCTGGTGCGATTTCTGAAACTAGAGAAATTATTGAATTAATGGTGTTCAAACCTTCTGTTAATTCTGATTTATCAAAGGCAGATTTAAACAATGATTATTCAGATGAAGAAAATGGATTTCAAGTAGTTTGCCCTTTATTAAACAAAATTTATATAAAATTTGATAAAACAAACGGGGTTTGGCATTCTATAGACACAACTACTATATCGTAATATTATGTATAAAATAGGAAATAAAATAATATCGTTAAATAATAAATTTCCACAGAAAATTGTTAGAAATTTACCTTTTCAAGTTTCTGGCGCATACTTTCCAAAATCTTGGGATGATACTTCAGATGATGATGCAAACGGTATAGATACAGGTCAGAGAGGTTATTGTAAATTTACAAGTATTGGTGAAAATACTTTAACGGTTAATTATGGAGATGGAAATACTCATAGTGAAGACTTTAAACTAATTGATAACGAATATGTAATAGGATACTCAACAAGCTCAGAATTAAATAATTATGAGATCGAACGTCATTTTTTTACAGATAATTTTACGGGTTTAAGAACCATAAATTTTGAATTTACAAATCCAGAGAGATTAAGCGAAGTCTTTTTTAGATTTATCAGATTGAAAGGGTTGCTTCCTTCTAATATCTTTTTTTTTAAAAATTTAGACAAATATACGATAGCCTTTGCAAGAACAGTAGACAGATTACCAGAAAAATTCCCTAAAAATTTAAGGGAAATATATGTTGGTTTTAGCTTATTAAATAAAGCTCTAAAGATACCCGATGGCCTATTTTCTTCCAATGTTGAAGAATTATATTTCCCTAGTTCACTTGATTTAAGCGACCCTATTTCTAGCAATTTATTCCGTATTGGAGAATTAAAAGATTCCTTGAAAATTTTAGATTTTACTGGTTGTAATATTGATTTAATTCCAAGTAATTCAATTTCCCAACTTAATATTCTAAATAGATTAACTATTCCGAATAACGGAATAAGTGATTTTTCCGAAATAATAAACTTAACATCTTTAAGAATATTAATAATTTCCGTTAATAATATTTCTAACGATGAGTGGTTTGATTTTTCTAATTTTAAAAACCTCGTTCTTTTTGCTCCTTTATCATTAACTGAATCTTTAATAGACCAAATCCCAATATCTTTTAAGCCGCTAAAAAGTATGATAGATTTCGGTTTAGGCGGGTTTAATCAAGTCGTTAATACCGTAAATAAATACAACCTATTTGTAGATAAATTATATATTCTGGTTTTTGAAAATGCTTATTTAGACCCCTCTTTAGCTCCTGAAGATGAAGACTATCCAGAACAATTTAGAGATGTTGCTTGGGGCGAGAGTGGTGGGTCAGCAATTCCTGTAGGCACAGTAGAAGCACCTACAGGATTTATCCAAGGTTCAAATAACGGAAATCCAACAAACCAAGGGCAAAAAATATACGTGCTGGTTAACAACTATGGACATACAATAACAACATCTTAAAAATAAAAATATGATATTAATAATTTACGAACAAACTAAAATAATAAGTGTTATTGAAGCTCCAACGGAAGGTATAACACACCACACAATAGGTCGGATGGTTTTTCAAGGCACTTTGAAAGATGCGGAAGTATTCTTTGGAAACAAACAATTTGATTTAAGTAAAATTGAGGATTATAAACAACAATAAATAGAAATTATGGGATACTTAAAATGGATTTTAAATCACTTATGGAAAAGAGATAAGCTCTACCATGCAATAGCGGGAATAGTTATTTACATTGTAGGAGCGTTATTATTTGAGCCTTACATTGGAGTTCTACTAGCTTTTGTAGCAGGAGCAGGGAAGGAAATTTATGATGAGTTTTATAGAAAAACAGGAGGTGATCCTTGGGATTATTTTGCTACAATATTTTTTCCTATTGTTTTGTTTTTGATTACTACTTTTTGATAGTGTAATAAGATCAAGAAATTAAATATTAATTTTTTAAAATAATAAAATGACGTTTTTCTACATTTTTTTTCAACTTGAAAATGTTTCAAACAAACTCCTAGATTATGGAATACTTGGAATTATTCTTATTGGTGTTGCTTTTGTAGCCTATAAAATGGCATTAAAAATAAATGCAGATCAAGAAGTGTGGAGAAGTGAAGCCATAGAGGGCAGAAAAGACTTTGTACATCTTTCACAACAAGCCAACGAGAATAGCAAGGCTCTCATCTCTATGCGTGAGCGTGATGTAGAGCAGAACAGAGAACACCATAAGATGATTGAGCGTAAACTAGATGGCTTTCCTAAAGAGGTTAGGGAAGAATTAAGGATTGAACTTATGGAACAAAAAATGCATAGAACATCAAGTTCAGGACAATAAATAAATATGCCAAGACCAGAAAAAATTAAAGGAGTTGCCATTCATTGTTCTGCTGGATATAGCAGCATAGAAGCTATTGAGATATACTGGTGGGATATTCTAGGATGGAGAAAAAGCAAAGGTTATAACGCTATTGTTGACTTAGATGGCCAAATTTGGTATTTAGTAAAACCTACCGTAAGGACCGGAGGCTACTCTAAAACATCAAGCAAATCAACCTATAGGTTTATCACCAATGGCGTACTCGGCTTTAATGACGAGTATATCCATATTTCTTATGTAGGTGGCGTTAAAAAAGACAATTACAAAATTGCCAAAGACACTAGGACTCCAGATCAAAAATTAAAGCTTCAACATCTTATTAGCGATTCAATGCTCTGGCTTGAAAGCCAAGAGCAAAACACTGAAGTAGATTTTTGGGTTGGTGGCCATAGAGACTTCTCTGACGATCAAAACGGAAATGGAGAAATAGACACTTGGGAGCGCATCAAAGAATGCCCGTCCTTTGATGCTATGCATGAGTACTTACACTACACCTCAATAGATAGACGTTTAAAACTACCTACAGACCGATGAAAAAATTAACCTACATTATTCTGCTCATTTTTTTAATGAGCTGTGGTAGCAAAAAAACAACCACTTCCAACACTTCTGTTTTAACGACTAAGAGTGAAAAAGAATACGTTAGTATGCCTATTAAGACAGACTACTCTATACGTCTGGAGTGCGATAGCCTTGGAAACGTAAAACCTGTCAATTACCTTAAATCTAGTGGGGTAAATCAGGCTTCTGTTGGAGTAAAAAACAACTACCTAAATGTAAGACTACTTACAGGCCAGAGTACCTACAAGAGCCTGAAAACCACCTCGGACAAATCAATAGAAGATAAAGAAGAGGTAGTAAAGTATAAAGTAAGTCCGTGGCACTGGTTTTTTCACTTAGTAGCAGGAGTGATCATATTTATTTTAGTAAAAATATCATCATTAAATCCAATGACATGGATTAAGAAACTAAAGTTTTGGTAAACATTAATCATATAAAATTATAGAATGCAAGCACATAAAGATTTCATAGTCCACATACCGAAGACGTACAAGACAACCGCTAAAACAGATAGCGGTTTCGAGTATTTGCTTGATAAAAACTTTTCAGGTAAAGACTTGGCAAACAATATTTTTGAAGTACTCGAAACTCCATTGACTTACGAAGGTGAAATTAAGCCTGGATGCAATTTATTAGTCGATCCTGTTTTGGTACACAATCAGGTATTCCAGAAGTTTGGAGAAGAAGAGAATCAGTATCTAGTAGACAGAAAGAGAAGTCTATATAGAGTAGATCCTTCACTTATTATTTGCTACTCTATGGGCGATGAAACTGAATTTTATGGATTCCAAGACAATTTATTGTGCGAAAAGGCGCAGCCTGAAAATAAGGAAAAAGATATTGAGCAAATTGGATCCATATTCATTCCTGATATGAGTAAAGATAAACCGCAAGACACGCTTCCTCTTAAAGTGGTAGTGCTAAATGATGAGTTAAAAGAAACAGGCGTTGAAAGGAACGACTTTATTTTTCATAAGCAATTTACTGATGTAGAAATAAACGTCAGAGGACACAAATTTATTTGGCTTAAAAACAGACATGTAATTGGCGCCAAAAAAGAAGTAGCATGAAGACAGATCAGGACGTACAAAAATTTAGAAAAGAAAAAACTCTTTCCTTAATTGATAAATACAAATCTTTGATTGATGATGTGTTTGAGATATTTGAAGAAGACGCAAGCGGAGAGTCTGAAGAGGATGGGAAAGAAGAGACTGAGCATAAAAAATTAGAGCGCATTAAAAAAAGAAGTACCGCCTTAGATCAGGTTGATGTGTTTCTAAATAAGATTGAAAGTTTAGAGCATCACTTAAAAGCAAGCGAAGGCTCAGGAGACGGTGATCAGTCTCAGGAAAAAAAACAAGAAAAAGGGTTTCAACACCCAACAAAAGGAAGAGCTAAAAGTTAATGATATACTATTTAGGAAATAAGGTAAAACTAAATCTGAAAGCTTCAGACAAAGCGACTCTTAATAAGTTAAAGTCTTGGGAGTATGGCTACAATAAAGAGCATGATGTTGTAATCATTTCTAAAGATGGAACTCTAGGAGATGTTTATGAGGTTATGGGCCTTAGAATTGGTTTACCAGATATGCCTAAAAAGAAAGATATCATCAATCACAATAAGATTGAATCTCAACAGAAATTTGTCAGAGAGAAGATGCCTAAAGAGCTGGAGTATTCTAGCATAGATGAACATACTTCTAAATTTACTGGAAACGCTTCACAGAAACAAGAACAGATTGACGAATATCTTGATACGGTTTTCAAAAGGCATCAACCATACATAAACGAACAGTACGAAAAAAGAGATAAAGGGATATGGATTTATCTTAAAGGCAAGCCAGTTTACGTAACCGGAACTTATTGGTTTGGAGTACAGTGGGTGAGAGAGATTTCTGAATATCCTAACTTCAGGGTAATCCAGAATGAGCTTATGATATTTTGGGAAGCATGTAAAGCTGATCCTAGATGTTTCGGTATGCAATACGTTAAGAACAGACGTATGGGCGCTTCCTTGCTGGCCATTATGGAAATGATTGATGCAGCTACCTTGAATGAAGACAAGTTGCTAGGCATGGTTTCTAAGAAAGGTGAAGATGCTGGAAAGATATTCAGAAGATACATAGCAGCATTTAAAAGACTTCCTTCTTTTTTCAGGCCTATATGGGATGGTACTAACAACCCTAAGAAAAAATTAAACCTTGAGGAAGCAACCAAGAGAAAGTCAGCAGGCTCTTCTATTTCCATGGGTAATGGTTTAGGAACTATGGTTGAATGGCACAACACCGACTTAAACGCAATGGATGGTGATGCTATTTTTAGATCGCTTATTGATGAGTCTGGTAAGTTCCCTAAAGACGTGCCATTCTCTAAGTACTGGGGTATCGTAAAAACTTCTCACAGAAAAGGTATTATCATTACTGGCAAGTCCATGGTTGTTTCTACGGTAAACTCTTTAAAAAAAGGAGGTTCCGAATACAAAAAAATATGGGATCAAAGTGATTGCAATAAACGAGATGCCAACGGTCAAACTAAATCAGGACTATACCGAATTTTTATTGCAGCAAAGTATTGTCTTGAAGGTATGTTTGATGAGTACGGTTTCTCTATACTCGAAGATCCTAACAAGCCAATCAAAACTGATGAAGGCGTATACGTTGAGATTGGAGCTAAAAGCTTCTTAAGAAACAGTATTGAAGCTCTAAAGGACGATCCAGAAGAGCTTAATGAATTTATGCGTCAAAACCCAGAGAAAGTAGAGGATGCCTTCCGGAATGAAAGTGGCGATTGTGAATTTGACGAAACAAAACTTGATGAGCAGATAGAGCACAACAACTGGGAATTAAACGATACTTACAATAGCGAAACAGGAACTTGGAATGGTAACAATGATGTAGAGAGAGGCAACTTCACTTGGGTAGACGGTATTAGATTTGGCACTGTACGATGGAGTCCAGACCCAGATAAAGGAAGGTTTTTTATAAAGAAAGGCTGCCACCCACCAGAGGAGTTCAGAAATAAATACGAGCTTGTAAGAAAGAATGGAGGCATCTTAGCAAACGCTCCTTTAGCTGGACATATTGGAACTTTTGGAGTTGACCCTTATAACAGAAGTAAGAACGCAGATGGACGTGGTTCTAAAGGAGCTATAATCCTTAAAACCAAAACTCATACTTGCGACTACCTACCTAACAATGCGCAGATACTTGAGTACATCGACAGGCCTAAAAAGGTTGAATACTTTTTCGAGGACGTACTTATGGTATCTATATATTATAGTATACCGTTCTTATCTGAGCTATCCAACGAAAGGTTTTTGGCAAAAATTAAAGAGTGGGGATTTAGACATTTCAGCATGAACAATCCATTTAAGAAAGGATGGAATGATTTATCTCCAACAGAGCAAGAATTTGGCGGTGCTCCGCAGCAGGACGCTAAAATTGGCGAGGCTCAATTCTATGCAACTGAAGCTTTTGTTGCTGATCATATAGGCGTTGCCAGAGATAATTCCTACCGTCTTCAAGGAGAAATGGGGGATATGCCATTTACACGAACATTATATCAATACAAGGAAGTTGATACCAATAATAGAACTAAATTTGATGCGTACATTGGGGCGAGTTTGGCCGATGTAGGAAATCAAAAACGAACTGTCAAAAAAGAAGTTGAATCGAAGCCTGTTACTATACCGTTTACTACCTACGATAATAGTGGCGCTGTTTCAAAATTAGCAATGTAATGAATGATAAACTGAAATCCAGAAAAGTAATGGGAATCCCAGACCCACTAGCTTCTGAGGCTGATAAAAAGGATCCTTCATACGGATTAAAATGGGCCAATGCTATACAGCAAGAATGGTTTGGAGGAGGAATGATTACTAACAAATGCCTGTTCAGTCAAAAACATCAGGAGATTGACGAATTAAGACGTTTCGTTCGCGGTGAATATGACTTAGATAGCGACAAGCAGCATATCTCAAGGCAACCGGAAGACCTTACTTTGCATAATTTAGATTTTACTCCGATCAACTATGCAGAGAAGTTTGTTAATAAAGTGGTTAACGGCATAAGTAAAGACTACTATCGAATCGACGTTAGATCAATAGATAGATTTTCGAGCTTGGAGAAAAAGAAAAAGTACGACAGACACAAAACAAATATGGCTGCTAATCCTATGCTTGAAAAAGCAGCAGCTCTTGGACTTCCAGACTTAACAGAGAAGGGTTACGTTCCGCAGGACAAAGAAGAACTAAGGCTTTACACTCAGATTAAAGAAAGACCTATGCAGGAGATTTCTGAGGAAATCCTAATTGACTTTTCTAAAAAAACAAACGGATGGGATCAGACTAAAAAAAAGACGGATAAAGATTTGGCAGTTTGCGACATGCAAGTAGCTAGAATTTATACTGACGAAAACAACGGAGTAGTTCCTGAATATGTTGATGCAGGAACTTTCGTACACAGTTTCGCTGAATTAGAAGATTATAAAGATGCATTTTACTTTGGACAAGTAGACACGATAACTATAAACGAGCTCAGAAGAGAAAGCGGTTACGACGAAACTACATGCAGAAGAATTGCAAAACTTTATGCTGGTCAAAACAAGATCAATGAACTTGCATTTAATTTCTCTCACGCCCCAATGGAGAATATCCTAGATATTAAAGTTCATATTTTAAGATTCACTTTTGAAAGCGATAAGAAGATCGTTTGGAAAAGGTACATGGATAAAAAGAATAGAACTAAAAAAGTAGCACTTAGAGACGATAGTTATCAAGTTCCTGAAGGCGCAGAAAAAAGCCGTTTAGTGCGACGCTTAGATACTTGGTACGAAGGAAACTATGTGATTGGAAGTAACCAATACATATACAACTACCAAGAGTCTGAAATACTGGCAAAGGATGAAATGAATAAAGTACTCCCTTCTTTCGTCGTTCAGTCAACAAACTTATACCGAAACAGACTTAGAAGCTTTTTAAAAAACATAGTTCCTTTGTGTAAAACCTTGCAACGTATTCACTTGAAAATACAGCACTTAGTAGCTGAGCTGAAGCCTGATCTTATTGAAATCGACATTGATCAGATCGCTAACTTGGTAGGTGATGCTAAAGGTAATCCTGAAGAAAACATTAAAAAAACTCTATCCTACCTAAGCGTTAAAGGTGTTGTGATTAAAAAGAGGGTAAACATGGGTGAGGACGGCATGAAAGACGGTAGTGCAAGCCGTCCAGTTCCTCAGCAGCAAGGTAGCGCTCTTGGAGTACTACTAAATAGCTGGAATTTTTACTACAAGCAGATACAAGACATCACTGGATTAGATCCAGTACAAGCACAATCATTAGTAGGAACAAATCAGATGATTCAACTATCAAACAACACGGCCACTAAGCATTTAGTCGATGCTTCAGTAATGTTTGATAAAAGAGTATGCGAAACAATAAGCGCCAGAGTTAAAGGTATATTCAAGTTTGAAAGACTCAAGCATCTTAGAAAAATACTTTCAGATGCAGTAGGTCGCGAAAACATTGATGCGCTAGAAGGTGTTGAAAACAGAAGCCTTCATGAGTTTGGATTTACAGTAGAGATGATTCCTGCAAAAGAAGAGATTGATGAGTTAAGACAGGATTTAGGCATAGCCTTAAATGAAGGAACGATTGACGTTTCAGATAAATCAGAAATCATGGCTATTGCCAGAAACAACATGAAGCAAGCCAGACAATATATGCACTTCGTTCGCGCAAGAAATATTAAGCAAAGAATGAAAGAGACAGAGTTTAACAACAAGACTCAGGCTAAAAACAATATGCAGTCAGCTCAAGCTAAACAGCAAGGAGAGCTAATTGTTTATCAAAAGAAGAAGCAAATAGATTTACAGTACAAAGCTCAGGAAAGCGCAATAACTCTAAAACAACATGCGCAAAAACAGCAAATAGATCAACCTCTGAGACAAGAAAAGTTTCAGCAAGATGTTTACTTAGAGCAAGTCAAAAGCATGGCTTTACTTCAAAGAGATGAGATGAAAGAAAACGCCAAAGATGATAGAGTAGACAAGCAAAGCACTCAACAGAGTAAGCTTATTGAGCAACGTCAAGATGAGATGGGCCCATTCGATTTCACCAAACCCGACATTGATCTTAATGATCTTTTAGGCGTTCCTGCTTAACTTTAAATCTTTACCTAGTAATTCATAGAATAGATTCTGTAACTTGTGAACAGAGTCTATTCTTATTTTATCACTTATCATATCGTTTTTAAACAAAAAACCAATAAAAGAATACTCTAAAAACATTCTTCCTTTTGTATACCCCTTACCTAAGTGCCCGTTAACTTCTCTAAATCCAAAATCATCAAGCCATTTTTCATTTAAAGGAATTGGCCTAGCGTCTTCAATAAGGCATCCGTATTCATTATAATTCATACCACCCATTCCTTCGTCATAAAAACCGTTTATACCGTATTGATCAATCTCTAACACTTCAATACTTCCGTTTATAAAGTTCCCAATTCTTAATTCCTTCGACTCCATTTTTATTTTTATATATATTGGATCAAACTTATATAATAAAAATATATATTTTATATAAATTAACTTGTTTTAGTATTGCTATATTTTATACTTTTGTTACATACAATAGATAAACAATATAGTTATGATCGGGAAAAACATGTTAAGCTCTTTTAGAAAAGATCAACAGCCTCAGAATCCAGTTCCAGCTCCAGCCAACAACGAGCCAGAGCCAACACCTGATCCTGATGCTACGCCTGAGCCAACACCTGATCCTGATGCTACGCCTGAGCCAGAACCTACGCCTGAGCCTGAACTATCTCCAGACTCAACACCTGATCCTAGTCCTGAGCCAGAACCCGGTAGTGATCCTGAGCCAGAGCCAAGTCAGGAAACAGAGCCAGAACCAGATACAAAACCACTTGAGCTAGATGATGATGCTGTGCTCGAGTATTTCAAGAATAAAAAAGGGAAAGAACTAAGCAGTGTTGATGATTTATTTAAAGAACCTGAGCCAGCCGTTGATCCTTATGATGGCCTTTCGGAAGAAGCAGCTCAATTCATAAAATATAACAAAGAAACTGGAAGAGGCTTTGAAGAATTTAAGACCTTAAATAGAGACTTCTCTCAAGCAAGCCCAATAGATATAGCAAGAGAAAAAGCTATAGCTATGAGTGATGGCTACTTAGACTCTAGTAACGTAGACGAGTACTTGCAGGAAGACTTAAATGTAGACTTGTCAGATATAAATGATTTGTCTCCAGTAGAAAAGATGAAGCTTAAGAATTACAGCTCTGATTACGTTAATTCTCAGACTGAGCTTAAGGAAAAATATAAAAAACCAATCGAAAGACCTGGACAGGAGGAAATGGTAACTCTTGAGAACGGTCAAAGAATGGAAAAAAAGACCTACGATAAACTAGTAGATCAACAGCAGAAATATCAAAACAGCATTAAGGAAGCTTCGGATAACATCAAATCTTCCGCTTTTGATATTAAAGTTGATGAGAACGGCACTGATAAAGTTATAAGTGTTGCCTATGATTATTCAAAAGATGAAGTGCGTGATATGGCTTCGTCTGCATTAAACATAGACAGCTTCTATCAAAAAGCTTTCGGTGGCGATAAAGGATTAGACTATGGCAAACTTCAAGAAGGATTGCACTGGGCTGATCCAGCAAAACGGGAAAAATCAATCACAGCCATTGTACATAAAGCCTTAGCTAAACAAGCTGAAGACTTTGTTGCTCTTGAGCATAATGCTGGTGTCAAAACCAAATCTATGCCAGGCACAGATTCAACAGCATCTAAGAAGCCTATTACACATTGGAGAGGTAAGACAAACAAAGGTATCGGGTTTACACCTGATCAATTTTAAAAACTAAAATCCTACAAAAATGGCTTTTGATTTATTAGACAATAACTTGTCAGGAGGCCCAGCGGTCATCTCTGCTCCTGCCGGAGTAAATGCTACTGCTGAAAACTTCATCGACGACTATACTTATGCTCAGAAATTTGCTCCTGAGCTTATTCCACAGCTTCACAGCGCATACGGAAAAGGTAAAATCCTTAAGCTTACTGAGCTTATTGGTAACGAGGACACGTATGCTTCTGATAAAATTCAACACTCAGAAGAGGGAAGACTTCACAATTTTGTGAAAGATGTTTCTGTTGCAGGAAATGTTTTTACTTCCTCAGTTCCTCACAACGCAAGAGTGAAAGATACCATTATGATTTCTGATGGTACTTCTAACTGGCAGGCTGAAGTACAGTCTATTACAAGTCCAACTGTTTTTACAGCGACTACTAATGGAGCTGCCTTCAACTTTGCTGGAAATGTCGATGTTCTTATTGACTTCACTAACTCTTGGCCAAAAGGAGATGTCAACTTCACGACTGCTAGAAGATGGGATCCAGCTATTTATGAAAACTTCACTCATATCGTAAAAGAGTATTACGAAGTGAATGGTTCAGATATGGCGCACAAAACTTGGATTGAAACTCCTGAAGGACCAATGTGGCATAACTACGAAATGATGAGAACTGCTAACTTGTTTGACAACAAAGTTGAGTTCACTCATTTCTTCCACGAGCGTAAAGCTTCTGGAAACGATAGAGGTATGAACGGTGTGATTCCACAAATCGAACAAAGAGGAAATATTGCCAATGAGTACATTACTACTATTGAGCAGCTTTCTGATATTGTAAGAAGACTTAAGCAGCAAGGTGGTGGTTGTAACTCATACAACATCTGGCACGATCACACTCAAGGAGCTCACTTCCGCAGAATGTTTGCTGGAGTAAACGCTCACTATGCCGGTGGTGGAAACTACGGTGCTTTTGACAACAGCAGAGATATGTCTCTTGCTCTTGGATTTAATGATGTGTACATCGACGGTATCACCTTCTTCTTCCAGCCATGGGAGATTTTAGACAACCCTTCATTGATGGGAAGTACTAAATTTCGTCAGACTGGTATCGCATACTTGATGGTTCCAAACGGAAACACTAGCGTATACGAAAACGGAGAGTCAATCTCAAGACCTTACTTATCTGTAAGATACAGAGGGAACTCAGCGACAAACCGTAAGCGTCAAGTGAAATTATTTGGCCCTGATGGAACACCTCAAGTTAAGGATGCTCAAAGTGCTCACTGGTTATCTGAATGTACCAACCAGGTAGCAGGAGCTAACAACTACCTAGTAGGTAGAGGAACAGCAGTATACTCATAATCTGAGTAACAATAACAAACGGGAGCTATAAAGTAAGCTCCCGTTTTTATATTAATTTAAAAGCTAACGGAAATGGCAAAAGAAAAATTAAATTATACATTAAAAAGCGGAGCTAGACCAGCAGGATGGCAGCTTCCTATTAAAAACGTCATGCTTAACAAGTATATTGACAAAGTAAATAAAGGACAGAGAAGCATCGAGTATGTTCCTGGACAAGAGAGCATTTTTAAAGAAGATCATGCTGGAGATGAAGAGCCAGTAGATGTATGGTTTGAAGACGGATCTTTACAAGTTTCAGAAGACAACATTGCATTAGCTGAGATTTTAAAAAGACACCCATGGAACGGGATTCATTTTGAGCTTGTTGATCACGATGTTACTGCTCAGAAAGACCTTGATAAAATGGAACTCAGAGTCAAAGCTTACGAAAAAGTAAGCAGCAAAGACAAAGATGAGATGAGAGCCAGAGCTTTTGTTTTATTAGGTCCTTATGTTATTTCTCAATCAGACAGAGTTGTCGAGTCTCAGCTTAAGCAGCTTGCTATGGATGATCCAGAGGCAGTCTTAAAGGAAATGAAAAATCCTGATTATGAGGCTAAGACAGTAGGAGCTTTAGCAGTGCTTAGAGGAGCTTTAGTCTTAAACCCAACAAACACTCAGGTAAGCTGGGGTGATACAGGAAAGCAAGTAATAAGCGTTGCTGCTGGTCAGGATCCAATCACAAAGCTTGGACAGTTCCTTTCTGGTAAAGACGAAGACGCGAAGCTTACTCTTCAGGAAATTGGAGAGAAAATAAAGAGAAGCTACGAGAGAAAAACAGACTTCACTGCGGATAAAGAAATTGAAAAATTATCTAGCGATAATGATACAGATAGCGTAGCTTCGCAGTCAAAAAAAAGCTCTGAAGAGCTTGACATAGAAGAGGCTCGTGTAGAATTTGAAGCTATTATGGGAAAGCAGGTTCCTAACAACAAAAAGAACGATTTAGATTGGATTCAATCCAAGATAAAAGAAGGTCCAGAACAGGACTAATTATAGATACTTCCCAGTTGTAACGCTGGTTGTGCGTTTCCCGACGCTGAAACCCCTTTAATTAGGGGTTTCTCTTTTTATCACTACGACTCTCCCACAACTCTATTAGTTTTTCGTTTTGCTCAATTAACTTAACTAAGCTTTTACCTTTATCCTTGCCATACATTAGCTCTTGTGAGCCGAAACGAACCCAGCTATACGTTTCCATGAAGGCGCAAAGTATTCTCCATAGTAATTGAAATGCAAGCTTAAGCGGAGAGGTGATAATCCTAAGCGGTAACTTTTCTTTATTCCATCCAATCTTTACGATTTCTGCATCTTTAAATGATATGTAATCTTGACCGTAAGAAGCAATTACACCGTAATGCTTTTCCTCTATGTCAATCATTTTTACTTCAGAAGTAAAAGTTTTACCTCTTAATCTCTCGGGCGTTAATTTGCTTTCACCAAAATGCCATCTTATTTTTTGACCAACTTTAGCTATCATTCTTTTTTCTTTAATTTTCTAGTGTTATAATTAAGCTTATGCTTTATGATTGTGATGTCAGCACTCCTAATAGCTTTCTCTTCAGCTTCTTTGTCTTCGGGCTTCCATCTAGCAAGTAGTAATGTTTTTCCGTTTTTCATAAACCTTATCTGCTTATAAATCCTACCGGCATGCCTAGTGTTTTGTATACTGTATTCTTTCATATTTTACTTTTTAATTGGAATTTCTCTTGTTATTTTATTTATGTCAATATCTGGCACTCCATTCAGCTTTGCGCACTCTTCAATAAGACTAATCAATTTGATCAAGTCTTCTTGAGTAAAAGCGAACCTAGATAATCTGTAACAGTTGTAAGGAGCGTGCATGCTGATATCAAACTCAGAAAGTTCGCATCCTTTTATACCGTCCTGGATGTGCATTATGAACACATGATTAACGTGATACTCCTCCCCTTTCTTTGGCCATTTACTCTCTGGTATTTTGGCTGGCCTATGTTTGGCATCTACACAGATGCATGGTATTGATTTACTCATAATTCACATTTACATTTATCGTTGTCTAGCCAGCAATCGCACTCTCGACTTGGCTGTTCAAATTCAATTTTCTCTTGTTTCATTTTTGATCTTATCTATAAACATTGCTTTTTTAATAAGTAGGTAAATAATATTATCATCAAATTTTTCATTTACCGTTTGTATACTCGGCAATTTACCTTTGGCTAGATCATCTGTTAAATCAGATATAGATATTTCGTGCTTAAGCAAAAAACCATCCAGCACTTGCTCTCTAGTTCTTCCTGTTTTGCTCTCTCCTTTTTCAAAATTGTGGAACGGATTGTTTTCTCTTCGATATTCAATACCTTTTTTAATAATTGTATCGTTAATATTAGACAGGGTATCGCTGATAACTTTTTTAAACTCCTTTTCTTTCATGATGATTTATTTTTTATTACTCAAGTATTTCTTCTACTATTGTTTTGACGTGCTTTGTTGGGGAGCATTTGTCTACCCAGAAGTCAAATCCACGGAGCTCACTCATATTAACTCCAAGAGTAATTTTATCTCTGTTGACTTTTTTTAAAAGGATTTGTTTTTGAATGTGATCTAGTGAAGTAAAATAATTATTTCGATCTAGTTTTTTTTGTGAAATCATATATTGTTTTTAAATATTAAAATGTGGTTTATTCCATTCTTGATCCTGAAAGCCTTTCTGTCATATAAGTTGTTCAGGGATTTTTTTATTTCTAAAAAAGGTAGATTAAGATTGAAGGCGATTTGATTTGCTGATATTCCGCATTTTCCTCCTGTCTTTTCGTGAAACTTATCTACCTCATTAAGCACTTTAATTTCTAGCTCTTTTTCTTGCATCAAACATATATTTAATTTATATAAAACTTATACCAAAATAACACTTTAAATCTATTATTTTTGTCTTAGCTATTAATTTTACTTATACTGAAATGATTGATCGTATTAAAAGAAAGGTTGAGTTCTTCTTAAACACAGAGCTGAGAGGAAATTTCACTCCAGGAAAATTTGAACTAGCTCTTAACGATGCAATCCAAGGAAGGAACGAAGAGTACTTCTACGACCTAAATAGATTAATTGTAAGAGAGAACAGAGGAATGATTACTGGCGGTCTGGCAAACATATCAGATACATATAGTGAGAAAATTCTTCACTACCTAGAAGAATCAGATCCTATCGAGGTAGTCGATAGCAAGATTACTCTACCTGAACACTGGAGATATATTGATGAGTCCGAATTAGTTGATGGAGCTACGCTTGAGTTTTGCAAAAACAAACGTGAGTTCAATATCCAAAAAACATTTGCGACTAAACAATATCCGGTTTACACAATTATTGGAAACGGTATGCTAATCTATCCCGTGAAAAATGGATCTAAAATTACTTTAAGCTATCTAAGAAAAACTAAATATCCAAAATGGACCTATACGGTTATTGATGGAGTTGAGCTTTTTAATCCTGACGCAGATGATTTTCAAGATGCTGATATACACTCTAGCGAAGAAGATGAGATGGTAAGGCGAGTTCTCTTAGCGTTTGGAGTTCATTTAAAAGCTCAAGACATACAGGCTTTTGCAATGCAGGAAGACAGTAAAGATTTTAACCAAGATAACGCTTCTTAATTATGGCAACACAGACACCGGCAGAATATCATGCAGACTACAAAAGTTGGGGAGGCTACCAGAGCATCACTTTAAAAGACTTAGTGGATGATATGCTTGCTGACACCACCGATTCAGATAGCTATTTAGCCAATACAAAAAGAAGTCAGATTGTAAGGCAAATAAAAAGAGGGATCAGAACAATAAATAAGGACACTAACAAAATGTACCACGCGGTGCAAATCACGGTTGGCACAAGTTTATATTTTGCATTACCTCAGAACTATGTAGATTGGGAGAGAGTTTCTGTAATAGACGAGAATGACCGGATGCAGCCTTTAGGAGTAAACAACAGAATCAATACTTCAGATGGGTATTTACAGAATCATAAATACGAGATACTTTTCAACCATGACGGTGAGCTTCTAACGACTGACATGGCTAATGCTTATCAGGTTCCTTACATAAAACATACTGTAAATACTACAAACGACACTTCTTTGCTTTCTAAGTTTGGTGAGTTTAAAGTGAATGATGATAGAGGCACTATTCATTTCAGTAGCGACCTGGAAGATAAATGTATAGTTATCGAATACCGTTCCGACGGCCTAGATATGCAAAAGCTAAAAGAACAGGAAATCAAGATACATAAAGACTTTCAGGAAGCGGTCAAATGGTTCGCAATCTCAGAGATTATATCAACCAGAAAGAGTGTAAATCAATACGATAAAACAACGGCCAGAAATAGATTTTTAAAAGAGAAGCATGAAGCGATGATAAAAGCTTTAAAGTTTGACTTCCTTACAATAGGCCGAGTAATTAATTCCAAGCCAAAATGATATTAAAGCAGAACTTTCTTAAAGGGCGTTTAAATAAAGACGCTGATATTAGACTGATTCCTAAAGGAGAATTTCGAGACGCATTTGGAATCGAGATTATCAACAGTGAAGGCTCTGATGTGGGAGCTATCGAAGTTATGCTTTCCAATAAGCAACTTACGAATTACGATGTAGGTCCAAATCCTGTCGATATGGGGAGCTTTTCTGATGAGTTTAGGAAAAAGATATACTGGATGGTTTTATCTGACACAGGATCGTTTCTTTTCGAGTGGGATGATATAAACAAAGTTCAGTCTTTAGTCCTCGGAGATACTAGGCCAGAGGAAGATAGAGTTTTTTTTCTGAATAAGGATTACTTGATTAATGGAATTGTAAAAGTAAACACTCAAGACGTAGACGATGATTTGATGTTGTTTACTGATGATAATATGCAGCCTATTTGTATAAATATTGAAAGAGCTAAGACTTATGGTATTAATGGGTTTGTAGAGGAGGATATTCTTCTTATTAAAAAACCGCCCAGAAAAGCTCCAAAGGTAACGCCTACTTACACTAATGATGGTAGCAATAATATTGAAGAGAAGTTTTTACTTTTTGCTTATAGGTACAGATACCTTGACGGTGAATATAGTGCTCCTTCAGACTTTAGTAATTACACTTTTACTCCTCAAAAATTTAAGTTAGATTTTTTCACCCTAGACAACTTGGGTATGATCAATTCTTTTAACGCAGCAAAAATCGAATTTAACACCGGGGAAAAACAAGTAACTGATATACAGCTACTTGTAAAGGAGGGTTTAAGTGGTGCTTTAAATGTTATCGAGACTTTTGCTAAAGAAAAAAAGGGATGGGGCCACAACGAAACTAAAAGCCTAATCTATGCTAACAACAAAACATTACTACCATTACCAAGCGATCAATTACTTAGATCGTTTGACAATGTACCTAGACAAGCAAAGGCTTTATCATTACTAGAAAACATACCTATCTTCAGTAATTATCTTGAAGGCTACGACATAGTGGATTCAAATAAGAATCCTATCAATATTGATTATAACGTTTCACTTCAAAATAACGCATTAGATTCAGGAGATCAATTAGATATAGAAATTGTAAACACGGCAACTAATTATCTAATTCTTAGTAATCCAGAAAACTATGAGCTTAAAAAAGGATTTCAGCTCATATTTGATATCGCTACCAATATCAACGATTTACCTAGTTATAGAAAAACTTTCTTTTACACATTAAAGTCAGATTTTAATTCTCTTATTGACTTATTCAGGGATCAAGACTTTGAATCGTTCATTGATATAATCGACGGTGATTTAAACGTTAACTTCAATGAATTAGGAAATTACACCAAACCGCCAGATTATGTTTCTCAAGGAGGTAGTGGAATCTTTATAACATCAAACGAAAACCCTCCTAGGTTAAGCTTAAATAATTTGGTCTACACTGATTCGGCTAATAATGATGCTACTAGATTTGCTGCTGTTACTTTTGATCCACAGACTAACATATCTATTGCCAAAGACATAAATACTGGTACAGCTAAAACCAACAGGAATTACGAAGTAGGCAAAGTTTATTTAGATAAATACGGAAGAAGGAGCACGGTACTCACTTCAGAGAATAATACTTTATTCATACCTCAAAAATACTCTACTTTTCAGAACAAGCTAGTAGCTACAATAAATAGTTCGGCTCCATATTGGGCCGACAGATATAAGTTAGTAGTAAAATCAAATCCTTTATCGTACCAAACAATTTACATCACTGAGTTCTATGAGGATAATTTCTATACTTGGTGTAAGCTGGAAGGAAACAACAAGGATAAAATTAACGAAGGTGATTTCTTAATTGCTAAAAAAGCTGGCCAAGCAATAATTACAGAACCAGTAAAAATTAAGGTGTTAGAAATAAAAAGTCAAGATAAAGATTTTATACTTAACAATACCGATGCCGACGGAAACGATGTAATAGAGAGATCAGGCGTTTATATGAAGATAAAGCCGATCAACTTTACTATGAATAAAGATGATTTTGAGGTTAGAGAAACAGAAGCTCCTGAGATAGGAAGCTCAAGTGGTTTTCCTACAACATACATGCCTTTGTTTAGCGACTTAAATGAAGCTAATGGTAACTACGAAGAAATTGCAATTCCAGCAGGAACTTCATTAACACTAAAAATAAACAGCTCAAGGAATTATGATTCTGGATGGGTGAACATTCTTTACGATGAGCAAGTATTTGCACAAAGAAACTATGAAAGTATTGAGGAGTGGTTTAATGAAACTATTTTTAGCCGAACAACCCTGAGAGCAGACGACGGATCTGAAGAATTTGATTACGATTATCTGCCAAATATTAGAATGGTAAGAGGTACGCTAATATCTTTTTTAGGAATAACAATTGGTATAGAAGAAAACCCTAACGGAAGACTATTCCTAGAGGTGCAAAGTTTGCTTTCTGGAGGAACGAGAGGTCGTAAAGGTCGAGTAAGAGCTAGTATGATTGTTCGCGTTGGAAGCGGTGAATATGTTTTTGAAACTGTTGAGAAAAAAGCTGATACTGAAATATTCTACGAAACAGAGCAATGCTTTGATATTGTTGACGGTAATCATATCGGAAACACTCAGGACCAATCTGTTGCATCAGGTCAGCCTGCAATAGTTGAAATGGATTTTTTCAACTGTTTTACTCAAGGCAATGGCGTAGAAAGTTACAGAATTAGAGACGAGTTTAACACTAACTTTCTAAGCATCGACACAAGGCCTTCATCTACAAGCGTCGAAGAGTACAAAGAAATAAGGAGGTTTGCCGATCAAACTTATGGCAAACCATTTATAGAGAGCACAAATATAAACGGCCTTAATGAGTTTAACTTAAGTACTGCGAATTTTAAAGAGCTTGATAAGCAGTATGGAAGCATACAGAAGACAATATCCAGAGAAGGGAACTTGCTGGTACTCCAAGAAGAGAAAATCGGATATGTTTTATTTGGTAAAGATTTAATTACTTCTGCTAACGGCCAGAGCGTCGTAAGTAAAGTTCCTGAGATACTTGGCAGCTACAGGCCTTATGCTGGAGATAATGGTGTAGGACGTAATCCTGAAAGCGTAGCGGTTGACGGAACACGAGTAAGCTGGGTGAACTCCAGAAGAGGAACACCTATGAGATTGTCTACTGACGGAACAACAGAGATAAACTACGGCATGTCTTCTCATTTCAGAAATCTATTTATAGAAAACCCTACCTCAAGAAAAATTGGAGGGTACGATCCATATTTTAAAAAGTATGTAATCAGTATTGAAGATGAGATAAACCAAACGCTTAACGCATTTTGCGGTAATATTATCCAAAAAACAATAGACGAACCATTCACCTTTATCTTAAACCTAAACTTTTTACTTGGAGAAACCATACTTGACTTTCAGGTAAGCGATGGAGAAGTAAATATTGAAGCTGAATATGATAACACGACGTATGGAGAAAACGGTGTTTCTACAAGTTCTAGCATTACAATACCTAGAGACGATATAAGCAAAACAGAGATTGAGATAAAGATAACTCCAGTTACAGAAACCGCTACGATACAAGCAACTAACGTCTGCCCTACTGGAATACCAATGAAAGTTATTAGTATAGTCTTAGCTGATGATAATGATATTAGTAAGACAATAATCAATCGTTATCGCTGGGGGGCTAGTTCGTTTTTTAGTGATGAACATTTGTTTGAAAACTCAGAATTAAGTCAGTTTGAAGTTTCAGAAGGCCTTGAAGGAACATCAAGGTTTCCAGAACGAGGCAAAAATGTAAACATACAATCTTACAAAAACGGCACAACTACCGGAGAGTTTAACACTAAAACAGGCAACAGGCTAGGCTACTTAATCACGAGTAATAATTATTTAGCAGAAGACATAGAGACAATTATTTCAGAAGCAACTTTCATTACTACAAGTCAAACTCAAGTATCGCTTACAAACTTTATTTATCAGAGCAACTTTAATTTTAACAGGCCTAATGGTGATGAAAATTTATATTTAATATGGGATTACATAAACAAACCAGAAGATCCTGAGCCAGAAGATCCTGGAACAGAAGAAAGAACCCAAGAAACCATAAACTTAAACCTCACAAGCAACCCTGTTGATGATAATAGTACTGATGCGTATAATAGGGAAAAAATATTGCTAGATGTTTTCTCCACTGATCCATCGCTGGAGCCTTCAGAGATTGTTACGGTATACTTCACTGTAAGTTTAGGTATATCAAGAAGTACTTCAATAGATACTATCGCTACATCTAGGGTAGATTTCTATAAGAATGGAAGTTTTGTAAGTGCAACTCTTACTTCAGGATCACAATTATTCTATGACAGCAATGACATGAATGGCGATTTAGACAGCAATACCATAGAGGGCTATATAACCTTATCCGCATCAGAATCCCTATCTGTTTCATTACAATGTATAGCTCAAGTTTTAAATATTGGCTCACAAGACATGATATCGAGCACCGCTACTATATCTTTTGGCACGCCAACAATTAACAATCAAAACAAACTTGTAGAGGCTCCTAACGCAAAAAGTTTGCAAGCAATAGCAACAGGAACAGGACAGTAAAATTAAATTATGGCACAGACATTAACTTACTCAGAGAGAAATAAAGGATGGACAGGAGAGGCGCCATTCACTCCAGGCTCAATGACTAGCCTGAATAATAGGTTTTACTCATTTAAAAACGGGCAACTCTTCTTACACAACGACAGAGAGAATCCTACTAGGTGTAACTTTTACGGAGTACAGTATACGCCAAGAATAAAGACTGTTTTTAACGACAGCCCTGAGTCTGACAAAATGTATAAAACCTTAGTATTGGAAGGTGATAAAAAATGGAAAGCCACGGTAGAAACTAATTTTGTAAAAAGCACAGTGAGAACCAATGAGTTTGTAACTAAAGAGAGTAGAGAATTTGCGTACTTAAGACAAGCTGAAGCAGAAGATAATTTTCGAGGAGGCGATGTTCAAGGCATAGGATCTATTGAGTTTATAGAGCCAGATTCAGAACAAATTAACTCTCCCACAATAATCAAAGTAAGTAAGGTTCCTGACAATACCAATATAGGTGATGCTCTATTTCAAGTGAACGGAGAGGAAACGGAGTTAATTGGAGTTATTTCAGCATACACTAAAGACACTATTACAATTAACTCAATCAATCAAACTCCTCAAGAAAATGCTTATTGCTTCGTAAGAAAAGTGGCTAGAATAGAAGGTGCTGAGATAAGGGGCTACTACATGGAAGTAACGTTAGAACTCGAATCAACAGATAACGCAAAGCTTTTCGCAATAACAACTAATGCAATTAAAAGCGGAATATGATAAAAGCCAGACTGCTTGAAAACGAAGACTATCCTACTCTTGTAAACTGGTGGGAAGACAATAGGTTCACCCCTCCGGGATTTGATTATCTACCGCAAGTTAACGGAATTTTGCAAGGCATTATGGTTGTGGATGGTGATAAAGAGATTTGCGCTGGATTCATTATAAATACAACAGTTCCAAAAGGAGCTATGATCGAATACATTGTAGCAAACTTTGAAATCAAGGATAGAAAATTGCGAACTGAGTCTTTGAATTTACTTATCAACACTATGTCAGATGTGTGTAAAAAAATGGAAAAATCTTTTCTATTCACTAGCCTTAAAAACCAAGGCTTGAAAAAACGATTTCAAGATTGCGGTTATGTAATGGGGAGCACAGGCACATGTGAAATGATTAAAACGTTGTAGATTTGTAAAATATCTGCGCTAATCGACAGATTATTATATTAAATTTGTACTAAGTATAAACTAAAAAATAGGTTATGGCAATAGCAACTTCAGCAGCAGTAATGGGTGGTGCAGCTTTATTAGGCTCAGGACTTCAAATAGCTCAAGGAATGAAAGATAAGAAACAAGGAGAAGCAGCTTTGAACGCATTCGAGAGACAGGAGCTTACTAATGTTTACGATGATATTTCTATATCATTACTGGGCTCTGACATGAGGCGTGAAGACAATAGCCTGGCTACTGCAAATCTAACTCAGGCTGCGAGGGGTTCTGGTATAAGAGGAGTTCTAAGCGCTCTTCCAAGCATCCAAGAATCAAACAACAGAGCAGCTAGACAGAATCAACTTGATGTAGACAATCAAGTAATGAAGAGAGACTATGCTAGAGCTGGAGACGAGAAAAGAATCCAAGGCGTACAGGAGAACAGAGACAATGCTGAGCTAGATGGTATTGGGCAACAAATCAACGTAGGAAGACAAAACATTCAAACAGGCATACAAGGCGCTTTTAATGGAATAAGTATGATTGGATATGGTGCGAAAGGAAATATTGGAGGCGGTGGTCAAAATATGCCACAAGCTTCAGAAGTAAACACACTTGCTTCAAACCCATTGCAAATGAGCGCTCCTGCCCCAGTAGTAACATCTGGAGTGATTCCAAATTCTGAGTTTGGACAAACTGATTTGATAAGCAATTACATGAGAACTCAAGAAGAAAGGAGACTGTATAATGAGGCTGCTCCTAAACAATTTGGATAAAATATAATTTTGTATATTGGCTTTAAACTAAAAGTCGGGAATATGAAATTATTTTATAAAAATACAATTACACTAATATTTGCTTCATTATTATTTAGCTCCTGTTACTCCGTCAAAGCTCCACAGGTAGTGACAGGTATGACTGTTAACGAATTTACTAAAGAAGCTAAGCACGAAGAATTAGTTTCTCTTGAAAATGGCTGGACTATTTATAGGGTTTTATATGGTTATAATGCTCAAAATGTCAAGTTCTATTATTTTCGAGATAATAAACTTGTTAAAATAGACGAAGGACGAAGAGCTATTGACCGAAGAGTGGAAATTAACTAAAAACTTTTGTTTTATCAGTAGGGCGAAAATTCGCCCTACTCAATAAATCTTACCTCTCAGATAAATTAATCTAATTTATACGAGATATAATTATAATGATGCTATTTTTCTATTAAATTTGTATTTAATATAGATTTTTATTATAGAAAATGGCAAAGCAAGGTAATTACGCTGCATTACAAAGGTTGACACCAACCCAAGGCCTGTCAGATGATGTTCAATACTGGAATAATGACGGGTACAAAAGAAGGCAAGAAGCTAGAGTTGAGGACAGTATCCAATACGAGAAGCAGTTAGCTAAAAAACAAAGAGAAGAGGATCTGTATGACAAGTACGTAAAGCCTGGAAAGGCATACGATACTGGTTCTAAATCTCTTAATGAGGTAATTGCAAGAGGGCTTAGTGAAGCCAGAGATCAATACCTTCCTAATTTAAAAATACTCGAAGATCCTAACGCTAGTAGGGAAGATCAAATTAAAGCCAGGCTAAGGCTTGACAACTTAAATAAGTTACCAGAACACTACAAACTGGTTACTCAAAAATATTCTGCTGAATGGGATGCTTATAAAAAGGCAAAAGAAAGCGGAACTGCATGGCAAAATCAAGACCTTGAGAGGACTTTTCAGAATGGATTTGAAACATTTGAGCTTGGTCTTGATGAGCAAATGAGGCCTACTGTTGCATTTGTCGATAAGAATAAAGACGGTAAAAACGACTTGCTTGGAGTTCAAACTTTTGATGAGATCAGTAAAGGCATGCCGTTGTTTGACTGGCAGAAAAAATACACCATGGAAAACATGGCTAAAGGTATAGCTGATATAGCAGGAAAAACCGACGTTACGGAAGTTACAAACGGTGGATTTGGAGAAAAAAGAGTTGAGGAGGTAAAGTTCGAAGCTTTAAAAATGGGAGCTGAAAAAGTACTTTATGACCAGAACGGCGCTCCTACTGAAGCAGCCATAAGCTTTATGAGACAGCGCGGAATGAACTATCAATCTCCAAATCCAGATGATCTTAAAAAAATAGAGCAGGATTTTATTTCCTTATCAAAATCTTACACAGACTACTTGAAAGAAGAAAGCATTGATTCTGGAGCGCAAACCTCTAGGATTAGAGAAAATAGATTAGGTAGTGAAAAAGAAAAAACTGCTTTCAAACTAACACAGCCAGTAAAACCTTCCGAAGAAGTATGGAGTAGTAAGTTCATCAACATAAACCCAAAAGCAAAAAGTGTTGGTGTAAACGGTATCGTATTAGATGCTGTAAGAGACGGTGAAGAAGTGATTACAGATGCTACTGTTAAAAACGTTACCTACGACAGAGAGGGTAATATGATGGTTGATATTTCATACGAAGATCAGAAGAGTGCATCATACAGGGCAGAACAGAAAGACTTCCTAGAAGAACTTATCCTGAGAAAAGAGTCAGCCCAAAGCGAAGGCGTAAAACAAGAGCTCGATAAAGAAATTAAAAAGGTCGGACTAGAACTAGACAGAATATCCACTGGCGCCAAAAATAAAAGAAAAGTAGTTACTATCCCAAAAGAAGACGAAGCTGCGGTGGCTGGTCCACTGGGAGGTATTGAAACCTTAAGAAGTAGAGCCTTCCCTGATGGTGTTCCAGAATTTGAAGCCGAAGAAGAAGCCGTAGTAAACTGGGGAGAAAAGTAATTATGAAAACAAACAAAAGTATGACGGATCCTAAAAATAAAGAACTTGTTGCAGCTCATAGTATTGCAAAAAAGAAAGGTTACAAGAAAGACATTGACTCTTTTAAAAACTTACTACAAAACGATGAAGATGCTCTTAATGATATTTACTCTGAAGTTCAGAAGAGAGGATATTCAAAAGACTTGGATTCTTTTCAAAGTCTAATTGGTGTAAAAAAAAAAGGCCCTGGTGCTATATATCCAAAACGTGCTTCGGAATTGGAACAAAAGCTCCCAATAGTGGACAATCAGGATGGTTCTTCGGTTACTTCAAAACCTGAAATTTCAGAGCAAAATGAAGAGTCAGTCGTAAGCGAAGAAAGAGTAAAAAAGTTTAAAGGCGAGACTAAGCTTGAACTTATGGAGGAAGGTGTACCGTTCGGCTCTCCTGAGTATGAAAAACAAATGAGCGAAAGAGTCAAAGCTAAAGCTGCCGACGATGATAGTCTCAGCTACTCTTTTGAAAAAGGAAAAAAATCTACACTGCAAGGTATCTTTGAGATACCTAATTTTATTTTAGACCAGGTAGCAACTGCCGGCTTAGACGAGAAACAGTTAGAAAATCTTAATAGTTTAGAAGTGGACGGCAGGCGAAGAGTCATTAGAGACATGACCGAAGAGGCTTTTCAAAAAATGCCTGAACTTATGAAAGCTCACCCAGTAGCTAAATGGTTTTTTGAAGACGGTGGAATTGAGAAGACACAACGAATTGCAGAAGAGCTTGATAAAGAGCATGACTTTATGCAAAAAGCTTCTAAGCAATACGATCAATCTATTGGCGAGGACATACTCGATTTAGATGTAGGACAGGCATCAAAAAGAATAGCAAACGCCTTAGCCGAAACTACTCCAGCTTTAATGGAGACAATGATTCCTTATGTAGGAATTACTACGCTAGGAGTACAAACAGCAGCTCAAAAAAGCAAACAGCTTCAGCAAGACGGTGAAGACTTAGGGTTAGCCACCTCTACAAACGCTGTGCTTTCTGGAGCTGTTGAGGCAGCAGTTGAGAGTATATCTGGAAAGCTTGGTAAAAAGTTTCTAATATCATTCGACGTTCATCCAAAGGCTACTGTCAAGACAATAAAAGATTTATTAGGTAAAATGACTAAAGATGGTTTTCTGGAAGGAGGATCTGAAGCTTCCGCAGAGATCGCTAATTCATTAATAGATAATTTAGTTTCTGGAAAAGAAGATGCTTTTCAAGAAGTTATGACTAGAATGGTTGATGCTTTTATTATTGGAGGAACAATGGGTTCCGGATTGGCAGGCTCAGGTACAGGAGGCCAGATGGCTAGACAGTTTACCGAAGCTAAAAGATTAGATAAAGATATTTCAGGGGGATCATACGAAAGCTTAAGTAAGATGTTTGAGGGTGATGCTGATATAGATAGTGAAAAACTTGACATAGCTGGCAGATCATATTCTAAAAAGTTCCTTGAGAGAGATTTGACTAAAATGGTCAAGAATGGTGAGATTTCTGAAGCAGAGATGAAGACTAGAATGTACACTTTTAATGAGGTCAAGAGCTACTATGATCAGACACAAGACTTAGATTTAACTAAGGATCAGAAAGTAAAAGCAGCTAATCTTATAAAACGTAAGAGTCAAATTGAAAGACAGATCGAAGGCAAGGATCCTGCTCTAGTCAAAAAGAAGAGAGCTGAGATAAATGAAATAAACAATAGGCTTGAAAATATCCAGGACGAAGTAGAAGTTGAAACAGAAACTCCCAAGACAAATAACAACCAACCAACCAACTCTGAACCTAATAAAGAAACAGAAACTCAAACCACGCAAGAAACGCAGCAAGAGATATTACGAGAGGAAGATAGAGCAAGTCAAACGCAAGAAGTAGATGAAGATTTTTCATCCAAAACAACGGAAGATTTAGAAAATGAAATGTTTTCAATAGAAGACAACAAGGATTATGACTTAGAAAACAGATTTAATAAGATTGAAAAGGAAGTTGAAAAAAGGGAGTGGCGAAGTGTTTTAAACGCTCCTCTTAGCGAAATTGTAAGTGTAGTTGACAACTTACTTGAAAAAGATAAAAGTATGCCTAATAATTACGGTACGTTTATTGAAAAACGAGATGCAAATGAGACTAAAGAAATAGTTAAAAAGTATAGTAATAGTGTAAGTAAGATAGAAGCTAAGACTGATTTTAAAAATTCTTTTTTTGGCAACCCGTCCACGTGGTATGCTGATGGTTTAAAAATGAGGGAATCAGTAAGAGCTTTTACTGAGCAAGGAGGTTCTTTTAAAGAGTTATTGTCTTCTGTAAAAAATGAATTTAAATCTGATGGATTTACTGAAGCTGAAGCTGCAAGTGTTATTAATAATAAGTTACAAGAAGTTAAAAAAACCAATGAAGCAACACCGGAAGGAAATACTGATACTGATGGAAGCGTTCGACCTGACGTTATCGAGGGTGGTAACACACAAAAAAGACAAGAGGCACAGCCCGTCGTTGACGATACAACAAGTCAAGGAACGACTGAAGTAAATAAAAACACAGAGACTACTCAGCCTAAAATTACTACTAAAAAAGTTAACCCTAAAGGCGTAAAAGGTCAATTTGATGTTGATGTCAACGCGGAAGGTAATGTAGTAAACATAAGAAGCGCTAAAGATGGTCGAGAAATTTCTAAGTTTGTTGAACGTAAAAGTAAAAGAACAGGAAGAACATCATTACGTCCTAATTCTAACTATTCTCGAATAGAAGCAGAGGCTCTAGGAGAGCTAACTACAAACCAGAGGCGTGAAAGTAATAAAGCTAAAATCTTTAAAGCTATTGATAATTACGTTCCAACAACACCATACGAAGCTGCTTTAAATTATTTCGCCTCTGGAGGTAATGTAAACTCAGTTTCAGCACAAAAAGAAAGTGGATTAAGCCAGGGAGAAGTTAGGTGGGCTACTAGTTTCAAAAAAGACAATGAACTACCAAGCGTAGAGAGAGCTTCAGAAAATATTTCAGATGACTCTGATGTAGAAATGGACCAGATAGAAATTCGAGATGCTATAAATGAAATACTGCGAACGAAACAAAGCGTTTCTGAAATTCAAAATGAAATATTATCTTTACAAGAGGATCTTGATTCTCAGCAAAGTGAACAGGAGCTTAATGCCTTTTTAGGTTCTTTATCAAGTGAAGAATTATCCTTAGTTGAGTCTCAAATGGCAGAAGACTCCTATTTAGAAGAACTTACTTATCAAGAAAAACTAGAATATTATGAAGACAAATTCGGAACAACAGAAGAAAGAACCCAAGCTGAACTGGAAGGGCAAACTAACCGAGAATCAGAAAGCAGCTCTTCAAGCATACAAGAACCTGAAGGATCGCCAGCAAAAACAGAACGATTAAATACTGATCAGCCAGAACAAAACTCCGACGGAGAAGTTCAGGCCATGGGTGTTACTTCACGAAATAAAGTAAGAGACTCTTCTCTTGGAGAGGGTGGTCCAGTTAAAGCTTTAGACGAGATTCAAAGAAGAACTCGAAGATTCTGGAATCAAACGTTTAAAACAAACGCAGGAGCATCTAAAGAGATTGGTAAAATTATGAGATCGCTTGGTTTTGAAATGAGTGCTGCCACAAATGCACTTGAGCATGAGCTTTCAGAACTTAAAAAGATCATTACTAAATCTTCCAAAGGTAAAAATACTAATAGCTTCAATGATAACGCTAAAGCCGTAAACGATTATCTACTTGGCGCTGAAGGAGCTGATGTTTCTTTCTTGAGTAAAGAGCAGAAACAAAAGATTGACGCTCTTAGAGACAGAGTTGACAATCTTTCAGGTAAACTCGATGATAAACTTGAGCAGCAAAAATCTGACTTAGAAGAAAAGCTGGAAGAAGCAGAGGAAGGAAGCGCTGCCGAATCTTCTATTAATGATGCCATTGAGAGAGTAAAAGCTTTACAAGAAACAATCAGAGCAAACAAAGGAGAATATCTACACAGATCATACGACGCTTTTAAAGATCCCAAATATCTTGAAAGGCTAACCGGCAAGAATGTGAACAAAGAAGGGCGTAGGCGTATAGATAACGCGGTACAGTATCTTATGGATGAGAGCGCTGATTTGTTTGGTACTCAAATAAAAGAGTCAGACGCTAGGAGGAGAGTGTTTAAATACTTAGAATCTTTAAAAAATGAAAGCGACCTACTTTCCTCTGCATTACAAGGAGAAAAAAAGGCGCCATTTTTCAAAAAAAGAAACGATAAAATACCTCAAGTATTTAGAGAGCTGTTAGGTGAGTCAAAAGATCCAATGCTCAACTACGCTTCAACTGTTTTTAAAATCAGTAATTACTTAGCTTCCGCAGATTATCAAGACACAATGCGTGAGCACTTACTAAGTACCGGACAAGGAACTTATGAGGCTCAGGCCGGATATACTAAGCTTACTTCAGATAATGAAGCTTGGAGTGGATTAAGCGGTGTATACGTACCGCAAGAACTTGCTGATGCGATAAAAGACTTACAGCCTTTGTCTACTATTGAGAATGACTTTTACAAGAGCTGGGTAGCCTTTGCTGCATTCACTAAGCTTGGTAAAACTGTATTGAGCCCGACAACTACCTTAAGAAACTTTTACAGTGGTATGGTATTAGGTATAAATGCTGGATTCTTTTTCGCATCAAATCCAAGTAAAATGAAAGATTCTTTAAGTATGTCATGGGGCTCTAAAAAAAGTAGAGGGGAGCTGAAATCAGAAACCGATAAGCTATTTGAGTTTGGAGTCTTAGGTGATGGCGCTGTCTCCAGAGAGGTTATGGAAACCATGAATGACTTTACTTCTGATCTGGAAAGACTTTCAAATCAAAGTACTGGAAAGAGAGTCTTTAATACAGTAAAAAAAGCTTATGCTCTGGGTGATGATTTTTACAAAGTACTTGGATATTATTCTTACAAAAAAAGATATGAGGAATCTGGGATGAGTACTGCTGACGCTGAAGCTAAGGCAGCTCAAAGAATTAGAGATACTTTTCCTACATATTCCATGCTCCCTAAAAACATACAGAGATTAAGGAGGGTTCCTCTTGTAGGTACGTTCGTTTCCTTTCCTTATGAGGCCGTAAGAACTTCTGCTAATACTATGAAGTACCTTAGAGAAGATATTAAAGCAGGAAGAAAGTCTATGGCAGCTAAGCAGGCTGCTGGTTTTATAATCGCAAACTCATTTCACTTAGGAGCTGCTCAATTAACCAGAAGCTTGATGGGATTTGACGATGATGATGATGATAAGATCAGAGATATGCTGCCGTCTTATCAAACCAATAGTTTGCTATGGTACTTTGGAAAGGATGAAAATGAGCAACCAATATTCATGGATGCAACCGCATTGATTCCGTCCGAAGTCTACCTGAAGCCATTAAGAACTTTACTGAACGATAGAGAAGGCCGTGATGTTGAAGACAACATTGCTCAATCATTAAAAGAAGCTGTGTCTCCTTATATTGGATTTGATATAAGTTTTAAAACAATGAATGAATTATTTTTCAATCGAGACGTTTATGATCGTAGAATCTATGAGGGTGAAAACTTAATAGATGGAGTCTTTAATAATCCAGATAAAGTATTTCAGCACTACATGAAAAATGCTGGCCCTGGAGCTTATGCAAACGTTACTGAATTTGCTAGAGCTAACAATATAAGACCTGAATTTTTTGGAGATAAGTTTACCTCTTACGGTAGAGAGTACACTAATACAGATGCTTTGCTTGGACTTATGGGGTTCAGGTTTACTACAATGAATTACGCTGCCGGAATGACTTCTCTTGGTTACAAAAACAAAAACACTTTTGACGAAAAGAAAAAAGATATCACGAGTGTTTTTAAATCAAACAGAAGACTCGATGGTTTGAGAATAAATGAAGCTGTAAGTGAATACGAGGAAGCCAACAAAGAAATGGCAGAGAGCTTAATGATTGGAGTTAAAGGAGCCCGGAAGCTTGGCGTTTCGGAAGCAGATATATTTAGGGCTTATAAAAAAAGTGGAATATCTAAAGACGATGTAAAAGCTTTAATGGCTGGGATTATTCCTCCTCTTAAAGAAATTACTGAACAGAGTGTAATTAGTAAGATTAATGACGTTGATTTAAAGTATAATGAAGAAGAGAAAAAATCTAAAATACAACTCGATTACTTATATAACGTTCGAGACTTTAATCAGATTATTAAGAATAAAAATAAAGACCTCTTAGAAGAATAAAAAAACAGGACCAGGTTATTTACCGGTCCTGTTTTAATTGTAATTGTGGCTTAATTAGCGTTTACTTACTGGGTATTCGCTTTTCGTATTCATCACGTTGTTGATTTTTATAAAAGAAAAAGCTGCTGTAATTAGAATAGTATACTCTGGAAAAAAATCATGCCTGTTTCTTTTTAGATTTTTTCCTTAAACTAAGCTCTTCTTCAACTATACCAATCATCACATCGTCTGGTATAACTGATTTTTTTTCAGCCTTGAGATAAATCTTCAGATTCTCTTCTGGTTGATTCTTCACGTCGCTTTTAGCTTGATTGTAAAATGCCAGCTTATTGTATGAAATTTGATCAGTAGATTTGCTTATAGCTTCATCCTCTGGCTTTGCTAAAACATCTTTAATCCTTTTGCCTAGATTTTTATTTGGATTCTTCTGCTGCTTTGCAACTTTAAATTTCTCCAGGTCCTCCTTCTTCCATTCAAAAGATGTAACGTTAGATTTTTGGCTTTTTCTCTGTTGGTGAATAGTTTCTCTTTCAGAAGCTTTAAGCTCTAAATATTCAGGAACCCACTTGTGAAATACGGTCTGACTATCCAGCTTATAATCTCTCCCATCTCCAATCTTTCCTTGTCTGGCGTATTTGAACATCAGCATTACATCTTCCATAGATTCGTAACTAAATCTGTCGAAAAGATCGCCAGCTAGTATTATAATTTGCTCTTCGTTAAGCTTGCCTTTAGCATTAAAATTATTATTGAAATTCGAGATGAGAAACGATAGTGATTTTATTACATTGACTTTGCTGACTTGACTTTTTAGTTTCCTCAACTGAACACCTTTCAAGGCTTTTAAAACTGTCATATCCCCTTCTATAGCAACAAAAGAATGAAAATCATTGGTCGCCATACATTGCATCAATTCCTGAGAGGATTTTCGTGAAATCTGTTGAACCTGATTGTTTGTTACTGTTACTTTGGTTTCCATGTGATTGATTTTGTTTTAAATTATTTACCCATTCGTATCTGAAGCCGGACCAGCTATTCTCAGCGCAGTCTTTAACGGCTTTGTGAACGGGATAACTGTGCTTACTGCATTCGTTTATAAAAAGTTTTAAAGCCGTCTTTGTGTTAGAAGCTCTCTTCTTCTTCCTGGCTACTAACCAGTCTTCGACGTGCTCTTCATCTGCTCCTAAATCGACTAAAATGTTTTTGAAATCAGCCGAATCAAATTTTCTGGCTCCCACTTCTTCTTTATTTTCATCTTTAGCTTTAATTATATCTTTACTTTTATCTTTATCTTTATCTTTATTATTGTTAACAAAGCGGTTAACAACACCATAAAACCATTCCTTTACTTTTGATTTTAATTCATCAATAGGTAGGTCAGAAAAATCTTCAACGTTGAACTCTTTTTTGATTTTTTCAGCCTGAGTTTTAGTTAAACTATTTGACGATAAAAGCCCTGCCAAAGTGGAATAAGCGCGTTTTTTTGGGTTCGATTTTTTACGATCTTCAACTACGCTACTCATCTTTTTATTGATCCATCCCGTCTCTGTCTTCGTGAACTTTTCGTTAAGCACTTGGTTAACCACCTCGTTAGTTACACCCGTACAATAAAGGTGCATTCTTGACGAATCTATAGGTATTTCTCCATTCTGATGTTGGTAGATTAGTAGGTCTAAAAAGCAAGCTCTTTCTTCTGGCATCATTAATCTTGTGCTCTCATAAAAAGCCTGACTGTACAATAAAAATGCTGGATCTTTACTCATATTCTTCTGTATAAATCTTTTCTGTCAGAGGCATCCCATAAGCGTTCAGCCATGACTTGTTGTGTTCTTAATTTGGTTTGAAGCTTATTCTCATCCTCAATACATTTATCTATCATCTCAAGCCTTGTATTAGCCTCAAAGTTTTTAAGTAAGAGAAGCCAGCCTTTCTTGGTTACGTTATACATAATACATTTCCTGCCGAGGCTATCCTTGTATCTACTTATATTCCAAAGGTTTCTGTAGTCTTTGGTTGCAATCTTGTTTTGAGTTTCCCGAAGCTCTTGTAGTATTTGTGCGTGTGTTTTGTTTCCAAGCTCAGCAATCTCAACAGTGTCTGTAATTGTACTCGTGTTGATATTTAACATAATTAGATGGAATAATGAAGGCCTACCGTGGGGCAGGCCTATTTGTTAGCATTCTATAATCGTAACGAAATCTTTAAGTTTTTCTACTTCTTGATTAACTCTTTGTTCAAAAAGTTTTTCAATAATTTCAGCAGCGTCAATGCTTTCTAGGTAGCAAAGAATATCAGTAGCACCATTGGTTTCCAACACTACGTTTACTTCAACTTCTACTGGATCCTCGCCTTCGAGAAGAGGAAGTTTTAAAGTGATTGCATCTGGCATGTTGCTTTCAACAGTTTGTTTAAAGTTTGTGGTAACATTGCCTTTCCTGTCGTCTTGATTATCAATATCTCTATTAACTTTAGCTTTAAGGTTTCTTAGCGTACTGCATATCGAAGCGTGCTCCATGTTGTTTTTAAACATGGCTCTGAGTAGCTTAAACTTATTTGCAAGCTCTTCAGGGCTATATGCAACATTATCTTGATTTATTCCAAGAGCTTTAAATTTCTTTCCAATACTGATTCTACCTTGAATTGTGTATCGGTTTACTATTGATTGTTCGTTTAAGATTAGTACAATTTTTCCGTCCGTTTTTGAAACCATGCAATGACGTTGTGATTTTTCAAACTCTTTATTTTTACCATCAACAAATCTGGAAGGAGCATCAATATTTCCATTTATTGTAACTGGCTCAGGGTTGTATTGCTTTGGAGCTTCACCAGTTAAGACAATAATACTTCCTTGTTCTTTTTTAAAAGCTTCTTCTGCTATTCTTTCGATTTCCATAATAATTAATTGTTTAATTGTTTGATTCTAGTTTGTCTTTCGTCTCGGGTTAACGGCCTAGCGTCAACGCAGTAACCACTATCATCAAAGAAGTACATCATACCTTCTTCTTGGTCGTCTACACTGTAAACATTTCCAAAACGCTGCTCTGATTTAAACTTGATAGAGCTAAGAAGTTCTTGAGCTTTTTCTTTCTTAGGTTTCATGCGTTCCTTGAAAGCCTCTAAGTAATTTTTTTTCTCATCTTCCATTTCTGAAATCACTAAACCCATTTCAGCGTACTCTTCTTTACGATCAAGCACCTCTTCTTCAGTAAGGTTTTTAGTGTAGTTCTTTTGAGCTTCCTCATAGCATACGCTAGCGAGGTTGTCGTGTCTGTCTTTTGGTTGTAATTTTCTGAACGACTCATCGTACAGTTCACCTACTTTAAAATTTCCCATAATTATATTAGCGATTAACCTGGTATCGCGAGGTTTTATTAATATTAGAAAACAAAAAAGCCCGTACTATTTTGAATCTGGCATGACACAAGAGGTAGGTACGGGCGATTGTCCGGGTTTGATCCCTGAAAATGTTTTTATATAATGTCATGCCGAGACAAATATATAAATAAAATATAAGTACGTATAATAAAAGTATAAAAATTATAGCAAATTTTTTTCAAAGTACTCTGTTTCAGACTTTGT
>Ga0306865_1000109_pt1 | contig 45550 bp, 40 predicted proteins | sample AntRauTorckE5431_FD_190441 | JGI IMG/M metagenome (GOLD analysis project Ga0306865, IMG submission 190441) | Saline lake microbial communities from Rauer Islands, Antarctica - Metagenome Torckler E5 #431 (v2) (version 2) | ecosystem: Environmental > Aquatic > Non-marine Saline and Alkaline >... | reverse complement strand
CATTCCATCCTAACTGTGACCACTTAAATACAAATAGCTCGAACTCATCTATACTCATAAGCTTCAGCACAGCACTGGCTATAAAGAGTACTCCTAATATAATTCTTAGTAGTATCATATATTAGTTTTAACTACAAAAAAGGCATTGATAAATCAATGCCCTCAAATAGTTTTTAAACTCTAGACTTAGTCTATAGAACACTCAGTCTTAGCCGTACCTACAGAGATGTCTAATGCCTCACAAGCTTCTTTAGCAGCATCTTTCTTATCATTGATAACAGTAGAAACTGGATCCCCAACTGTCACACCATCTAAAGATGAAGTACAAGTACAAGTGTAATCTTTCTTACAAGCAGAAAATGCTACAATAACAAAAAGACCTAAAGCAACTTTCATAAAATTTTTTTTCATAATAATGTTTTTTTGTGGTTAATAATTAATTTATATTGCGAAAATACACAAAAAATTGACTCTACCTCAGAACGACGTTGATATTATGAAATGCATGGTAGATTTTCAGCATATGTATAGAAATGAAGATGGATAAGAATACTATCATAGCGACTTTTTCATTTTGGCTTTAGTCTACCGCACACTTAATTACGAATTCAGAATCTTCTACCATGACATTAACGTCTAGTAAATCATAACTATCTTCAGCATCAGCCTTCTTAGCTTATATAGTAGCAGATGTAGTGATCTCCTCTTCAAAAGTATTGACACACGTACACGTATAATCTTTTTTGCACGCTGAGAATGCTACTAGTACAAAGAGAGCAAGGACAAGTTTCATAATATGTTTTTTCATAAATTTCTGTTTAAATAAAATTTTAAATAATCATCCCAAAAATAGTACTAATACGTAAACTTACAAGAACTCCATTCATTTTGTAAGAATACAAGTACTCAATACCACAAACAATTTTCATAGTCTTAACACAATACACTATTTTTGACCTTTGTATGGGCACGCTACATATCACTACAAATAATTCCAACCAACAGGAAGGTATTCCATTCATTCAAAACACCGAACTACCAATGACTTACAATAGAATCTTACTTAAACTTAGTGGCGAAGCTTTGCTTGGAGACAAGGAGTTTGGCATAGACAGCAGCATACTCGCTATGTATGCTAGAGAAATAAAATCTGTAGTAGATGCAGGCGTAGAAGTAGCCATCGTGATAGGTGGTGGAAATATATTCAGAGGTGTGAGTGGCGTAGAAGGCGGAATGAAAGACCGAGCTAATGCAGACTATATGGGAATGCTAGCCACCGTGATAAATGCAATGGCTCTGCAAGGTGCATTGGAAAATGAAGGTGTATATACCAGACTCACTAGTGCTATTAAAATGGAGCAAATAGCTGAGCCATTCATTAGACGAAAAGCTATCCGTCACCTAGAGAAAGGTAGAGTAGTCATCTTCGGTGCGGGAACGGGTAATCCGTACTTCACTACAGATACGGCTGCTAGTCTCAGAGCTATAGAGATGGAAGCTGATGTGATACTCAAAGGGACACGAGTAGATGGCATATATACTGCAGATCCAGAGAAGGACGACACTGCGACTAAATATGACAAAATCAGTTTTACAGAAGCTATAAAACGAAACCTGAAAGTGATGGATATGACGGCATTCACGCTTTGTCAAGAAAATCAACTTCCTATCATCGTTTTTGATATGAATAAACCGGGCAACCTACTCAGTGTAGTAAAAGGCAACCAGATAGGTACATTGGTGAGTTAAGTAGAGCTAAAAGTGTATTCTCCAGAATTTCAATCAATTGATGTAATTCTATCACATTTTGTCCATCAATTAGATTTTGACGTCAGCGTTAGCACGGTACAAAAATCAGATTGGTTGGTTTTTGAGTGGAGAGAAATATCCTGGTCCTATAAAACTGTAAATTACAGACTATCCATCTATCCCAACTTTGACACAATGGATAATTTAATCTCTTGGAATTTTGGAGCTACAGCTTGGTACGATACTGAATCTTCTAGATATCATATTCATAAAAAATTCTTAGCTGAAGTAGATATAAACTACCTTATTGAGCATTTAGAATCTTCCCTATTCCAATCACACAAGTATTTGAACGCGATAGAAAAGGATAGAATCCCAAAAGGTCTAGATTTTAAAAGACACTGAAAATACATTTCGCCTAAGGCGAAAACTCAATGTACTTATCTAAAAAAATATTGAGATACTAAAAAGTTGCTCCTGTATTGTACCGATTATCCAACAATCGCACACCTACTTAATGTTTAAAAAAAAGACCTTAAAACTTATTCTTCCACATCATGCTCTCTACAGGCTTGATGGTACGCTTATTATATTTAGCGTTTTTCTTCTTATTGTACAATACCTCTACCTCTCCTTCTACTACGAAGTAGATCAGTTGCCCTATTGGCATTCCTTTGTACACGCGTACAGGTTGAGTTACGCTTATTTCTAATGTCCACGTATTACAAAAACCCACATCTCCCTTACCCGCTGTAGCATGTATGTCTATCCCTAGACGGCCAGTGCTGCTCTTCCCTTCTAAGAATGGAATGTGTGCGTGAGTCTCCGTGTACTCCTCCGTCACACCCAGATATAATACTCCTGGTTGTAACTCAAACCCATCTATAGGAATTTCAAAATGCTCCACTTTATTATGCTTTTGAGCATCTAGTACTCGGTCAGTATAACAAGCAAGGTGCTTACCTAAGTGCACATCATAGCTATTAGTACCTAAGTCTTCTCTATTAAAAGGTTCTACCAGTATGGTTCCTTTTTCTATTTCTTCTAAGATTCGTGTATCGCTAAGTATCATCGGTTTTTGCTTATGGCAATTTTAAGGCATTATTTCTACTTTCCAAAGATAGATACTGCGGTCATCTGAACACGAAACGAATGTATCATCATCTAGCCATTCTACTTTGTTAATACAATTGGTATGACCTTGGTACCGCTCCAGGTCTATCACCTTAAGCAGCTCTAGCTCTCTATTCCATACTTTTATAGTTTTATCCATGCTACTGCTGAGCAGGATTTCACCATTATAACTCAAGCTTTTTGCTTGATACTCATGGGCTGGCACACTATACACTTCCTTGCCTATGGTAAGGTCCCACGCTCTTATCATCCCATCTCTGCCTGTACTTACTAGTGTGCTCGCATCTATCAGTGCTAAAGCAAATACCGAATTGGTGTGCCCTATCAACTTTTGTTTAACCTCATAAGTCGATTTATTTAACTCATAAATGATATTATCTGAAGCTCCTACAAAGAGTGAGTCTTCTGATTCTATGGCACATCTCAGGCTATCAGGTGCTAGTAGCATAGTATTTTTGCCAAAGTGGCCGCCTACACTATCTGCTATGGTCTTAGGTCTGAGCAGGACTCCATCTTCCCCTCCGCTGTATGTATTCCCTATAAAAAAAACGCCACCTTGGTGCAGCTGAGTGGTATCTATCAATGCATTGGTAGCCAGGTCCACAGTATAAATCACTCCACTCCTACTGCCTACCTTTAACGTGTTTTCTACCTTGGCTATGCTGTAAAAAGCTTCTCCGCTCTGCAGTATCATAGTGCCTTCCTCAGGATTATCTATGTCCCACTTCACCACAAAACCTCCCGCACAGGCGGAGTACATAGTGCGTGTATCTCTATCCAACACAAAACTGTATATAGAGTCCTTGTGCCCTGCGAATTGTGCTACTTTTGTAATCTGAATTTCCGGTCTTTTCAACTCTCTTATTATTAACGCGTTACATTGAGTATTCCTCCTCAAAAATGGCGAAGATAGCCATCCTACCGTAGACCATTCTAATCCCTTTATGAAAAATATATTAGCAAATGCAATATAGTACACCTAATTTACGCCTGAAATAGTCTAAATATCGTCCAATAATGATATGACAACCTAAAAACATTTTATTATGAAAAAACAATCAATCAGTAGCAGAATAATTTCTGCTTTCCGTGCCCTTATCAGCACAAACAAACAAACAAACAAACAACGCTTCTTTACTTCCTAAGCTTATGGGAATACTGCCGGCAATGCTTATTTGGTCTATGGCTTCTGCTCAGTTTTATGGATGGCCCAGCCCTAGTGGCTCATTAGATCCTGCACACGATGTAAATAGTAGTGGAGTATCTACGCTTACAGTAGCCAGTAATACTACTGTATATGCAGATAATAATAGAGTAAGAGTAACAGCAGCTACAGATCTAGGCAATGATGAGTGGATGCTGACCGTATCTGCTCCTGCAGGTGCTACTAGTCTGAGTTTACTCGATTTCCCTATGGATAAGTGGTGTCTTCTCATACAGATGGAAGACCCCAGTAGTACCTTTAGTGTAGGAAAAAGCACACGGCTAGAGGTCATCAGCTATGACCCAATACTCGGTGAAATACATATGAAAGTCCCCCCAACTCTGGTTACACCGGGGCAGTTCAACTACGCTGCACTGAGTAGAGTACAGCTCATACGTGTCCCTGTATACAGAAATCTATATCTCGAACCCCGTGGCGAACTCACCTGCCATCCGTATAACCATGCCGATGGTACTGGAGGAGTACTCCCTATTGTAGTATCCTACAAGGTATACTTCAATGGTGGTATAGTGAATGCATCTGGCAAAGGTTATCACGTAGGTGGCAGCTACACCCTAGGACAAGGTACCGCTGGTGCTCCTGCCTCTGCTTCTCCCACTCCCGCAGGAGGAGGTAGTGGATACCCTCCTGGGCCATTCCCATACGCAAATGAGCAAGCTCACGGATGGGGATCTCCTCAACCTGTCACTATGAACCCTAATGACAATGGATACCTCTGCTCTGCTGACCCCAGTGCTTCCGCCTCAGACTTTGATCTAAGCAACCAAGTGGGAGCACAACCCGGATATGATAACAATGACAATACTACTTCTGTAAACCTTACTACTGGACCCATAGAAACGTACGATCCCATTTCTCCTACACAAAGCAGTGCATGGTCTACCATACGCATGGGAGATGCAGGCCTACCGGGCTCCTACGGTGCTACCGGTGGTGGTGGTGGTGGATTTGGAGGCCAAGGTGGAATGAATAATTCGTCAAATTCGCCACTATCGGGAGATATTGGTATGCCCGGCTATGGCGGCGGGGCTGCTGGTGGTGCTGCTCGTGGTGGTGGTATCATCTTATTCAAACTATATACCTTTACAGTATCTAGCTCTCTGAGTAGTACACAAAAATTCATACTCTCTAATGGCGAGCATGGCCACCCAGGTGGCAGAGGCGGAGCCGGCGGTGATGGCGGAGATGGTGGAGACGGAGCCGATGGCGGCTGTAATGGCTCACTAATAGTACCTCCTGGTCAAATAGGAGGATTTGGCCAGAGCGGTACCGGCGGTGATGGTGCCGATGGTGGAGATGCTGGCGAAAGCGGATCTATATGGCTCATGAAAAAAAATCCTAACGCACTAGGCAGCCGTGTATCGCTGCGTGGTGGCTTTGGTGGCCCCGGAGGCAGAGGTGGATATAGTAAAGCCTACTATACGTTACCCTTAGCCGAAAATTGGGGGGCTTCTGGACTACGGGGCCTTTCTTGTAATGCCCAAAGAGAATACGAATTTTGTCCTCCTCAGCCTCCATGTCCTCCTATAGAAACCTGTGACTGCGAAAAGGTATTTGAACAGATAGAGAGAATAAATACCCCAGGCATACAAAATACCAATATGCCTTATGAACTATCCGCTACTGGCATGGCATCTGTATTTTACACAAACGACTACTATACCAATGGTACTCATGCACTATACTTCATTGATAATACTACTAACCCATGCCCTACTACTTACAAGTGCGTGATGTATAGACAAGCGGTATTTACCAAAATGCTAGAAAAACTATTCAAAAAAAAGGATCTGGAGTCCTACATAGGCTCACCTGCTGATGTAGGGTTCAACCACTTCTATGACCCTACTTTCCCTTCTAACATAGTCAACTTAGACTACGTAGCAGCAGGAAGCAGGTGGAAAGGACTCCAGTTTACAGGAGGATACCTAGACCAGCTCCAAGACCTAGATGATCCTAGTAAGCCCATAGCTTATGGAAGTAACTGCGACTATAGCTATAGTTATCAGAGTGCTACTTCTACCGGTGGTGGCAGTAGTGGTGGTGGTGAGCCTCCTGTAAAAAAGAAAGCTCAAGTCAAAGATGTGAAAACAGGCACTGATGGTGATAATGGAGCAGACGGTGATAATAATGACACTGATGCAGGATGGTTTGTAGAGAGTGGTAGTGCACCAGCTCCTAAAGACGACCGAGGAGGCAAATACCTGGAAACTACAGAACTCGTAAGCCTCACCCAACATGGGATAGACGCATATACTAAGGAAGTAGTACTAGACGATAAGTCTATACCTGCCAGCTATGCACTTATAGATATGCAGGGCAAAGTAGTAGCTGAGGGAACCATAGAAACGAGTATAAGACTACCTCACCTGGCCAGAGGCACATACGTACTGCAGGTGACCCAAGGAAAAGCAGTAGACATTAGAAAAATTCAACTTTAATTTAAAAATCAATATAACATATGTTATATCTTGGTAGATATTACACCTATTTCAAACTCAGAGGAGACAGCTTATGGCTCTCTCCTCTGTTTTATAGTACTGTACTAGGCATAATACTATGTAGCAGTGCTGCTAGTGCACAAAACTTAATCACCAATAGCTCCTTCGAAGAAGGACAATGTGAAACAAAAGACTTTATAAATAGATGGTCTACAGGAGTAGGTAAAGCCAGCTCATGGCTGCTCCCAGATACTATAGTCCGCGAGTGCGGAGTCAATAGCTGCGTCGCTTGGAATGGTACTAATTATGCTTTTATTCAAGATAAAACTGCTCCTTACGATACTTTCATAAACAATTCTAATAGTAAATGTTGCGGTAAAGGCTGCCACCAATTGCGATATACTAGCAGACTTACTAGCTCTGTAGCTATTAAGGGAAATCTCCAATTCGATTCTTTAGGTTTCAATAATCGCAGCCCCTACATTGGTCAAAAATTGACTAACCCAATAATTAGTAATCACTTATACTATCATTCCTTATTTTACAATATTTTTTCGTATTCTGCTAAGCATATAAATGGTGAATGGGCGTGGTACAACGAATACCAGGCATATCCTGAACAAATCCCTACACCTAACACTAGCCACAATGGGTTTGGTGTAGCCTTCAGCTCCTACCACATGATCTATAAAGACATACCCCATCCACAAGATGGTATGCATAGGGTACTGCCTTCCGTGCCTAATCAGCGTAAGCTCCGCCACACACTACAGTACCAGCCCTACTGGCAGAAACTAGCCGGCACCTTTGTAGCAGATAGTGCGTACGCATACCTCACCATTGGTAATTTTTGGACTACCGCAGAGACTACCTTCACCCCACCGCTCTCTGACACGACAGTAGGCACATCCGTCATAAACATAGACAGTGTCAATATGTGGGACGTGACCCACCAGATACAGCATGATACGCAGTACTGCATAGGGCAAGATGCTCTACTCACCTCAGAGCACTACAGCCGTGGATATACCGTATGGTACACTAAGCAGGGAGACTTACTCTACACGGGAGATACTTTTAGCCTGACCCTTACCTCAAATACCTTTGTGCGGAGTATTCGCTATTTCCCAGAGATAGACTATAGCACTACAGACTCGGTATATCTCACCGTAAAAAACAAACCACTACTACTCAACCTTAGTCGAGCTAATGACCCATGTACGCTGCCTGCCACCTATACCGTGCAGCCGCAGACTGGCTACACCTACATGTGGAACAGTACCCTAGGCACAAATCAATATACGGCTATAGATAGTCAAACGATCCATCTACTGGTTACAGATACCAACGGATGCTACATAGACACTTCCTTTTTTGTATGGCCAGAGGTAGCATTTTCCGCAGCTTTATTATCAGACACGTGCGACCTTACCACAGAGATAGTCATAGAGCCAGATACGTATGAGTATACAGTAAATGGTGCCTTATCCGGTACTCGCTATCTAGGCAATGTAAGCGGTAGAGTGATCCTAATAGCCACGCAAGCTAATGGCTGCAAAGACACGCAGTACCTTAATATACCTCTCTGCACAGTGCAGGCAGAAAACATCTGGATACCTTCTGGATTTTCTCCTAATAATGACGGACTAAATCCTCGTTTTGCTCCTGTGAGCAAGTACATAAAAAGCTATACCCTCACAGTATACAGCCGCTGGGGAGAGAAGTTATTTATATCCTCAGATAATAATTGGGCTTGGGATGGCACATACCTAGGTAAGCCAGTACAGCAAGGTAGCTATTTCTATACCCTCGATATTCTACTGCTCAATAATCAGCGACTCCAACGCAACGGACAAATAACCCTTCTTAGATAGCAATGCTTCATCAGGCATTTAAGCTACTTTTGTAATCTGAATATCTGGTCTACGTGCCATTACATACGAAGAAACATATAAAGAATGGAATAGTTGCTCTTTGGCATATCACAGAGACCAAAGAGCAGCTCCAAGCTATGCTGCCACAAGCATGGCTAGACAAACTGGACCTCTCCAAAGTGAGCACACATAATCTTGCGGCTCGTGTACTCGCACATTATGTAAGTCCCGACTTTGCACCTCTCGAAAAAGATGCGTACGGCAAGCCGTATTTTGACAGTGAGGACCACAAAATAAGCATCACACATGCAGGAGAATACGCTGCATTTATCCAGACCGAAAAGCGAGAATGCGGCATAGACATGGAGGAAATCACAGAACGCGTGCGGAGAATTCAGTCCAAATTTGTAAGAGAAGATGAAGAGCCATTCTTAGCAGACGATCTAAAAGGACTATTCGCTGTATGGTGTGCCAAGGAGACGATGTATAAGTACTACGGACTCAAGGCTCTAGATTTTAAAAACAACATGAAACTAGACTACCAAAAACTAGCTAAAAAGGGGACCCTTACTGGCCATATTTTCAAGGACGACTATAAAGTATCACTGGAACTAGACTACGAGTTTTTTGACAATTACCTTATCTTACATACCGTATAATGAATAAAATAATCTGGATAACAGGAGCCGGCACCGGTATAGGCAAAGCATTGGCTTTAGCGTATAATGAGGCTGGAAATACCATCATACTCTCAGGTCGTAAAAAAGCCCAACTGGACGAAGTGGCAAACCTACTATCCAATCCGTACGTACTGCCACTAGATGTAGTAGATGAGCAAGCCATAGCAGCTGCAGTAGCAGAGGTGGAAGCTAAATATGGTCAAGTAGATATACTCATAAATAATGCAGGAGTAAGCCAGCGAGCACTCGTGACCGAAACTACAAATGACATAGGACGCCAACTAATGGAAGTAAACTTCTTTGGGAGTATACACCTCACCAAAGCAGTACTTCCTCTTATGCTAAAAAGGGGCAAAGGAAACATCGTAGGAATGAGTAGTGCAGCAGGTAAGTTTGGTTTTCCGCTCCGCTCCTACTACGCAGCGAGTAAGCACGCACTGCACGGATTCTACGAAGCTCTAGGACTAGAGCTAAAAAATACTGACATACACACCACTGTAGTATGCCCCGGCAGAATAAAAACCGACATCAGCAAAAATGCACTAAAAGGAGATGGAGCTGCTCATGCGGAGATGGATCCCGGACAAGCCAATGGAATAGATGTAGATGTATGTGCGGCCAAGATAAAACAAGGTATATCAAATAATAAGGAGGAGATATACATCGGTGGAAGTGAGATAGCTCTCATCTATATCAAGCGATACATTCCTACACTTTTTAGATTTATAGCTAAGAGGGTGAGTGCGAAGTAGGAGGTACCTCCTAAAATAGACTAATTAAGAAATGAGCTTTTGGAGTAAACTGTTTGGACTCAAAGAAGAAAGGGCAAGAGAAACAAGTACTGGCAATTCAGATGCAGAGATTAAACCAAAACTTATTGCAATTGGATATTGGAAAAGCATTTATGAACCTAATTTACCTGACCCAGCCCGTTTCAAAGATTCAAATTGGAATATTAAAGAGAGAAAATTGGTACAAGAATACCTAATGAAGGGAATTTCTATTGCAGACTATATGGGTTTTATTAGTTATGTTCTTATGAGCCGGGCTCTACTTAAAGAGCTATAGTACTGCAGTAGGCTTTATGCTAACTAATAGAACAAGGACCTTTTCACATTGGCATACGCACACTGCACAGAGTCATCTCTATTACTCAACTTTATTTACATAGTGCTTTTTGCCACAGTGAGGACATTCACAAGAGGTGGATGAGACCTTCATCTTCTTCTCATTTTGCACCTTTTCTATAAAAGCCGAGCTGATAATACCCGTAGGTAGTGCTACAAAACCGATTCCAATCAGTGCTATGATAGCTCCCAAGAATTTGCCTATACCTGTAATAGGGTAAATATCACCGTATCCCACAGTGGTAAGCGTAGCTACCGCCCACCACATAGACTGACCGATATTAGAAAACACTTCTGGCTGAGCTTCATTTTCAAAATAATACATCAGCGTAGAAGAGAGCGTGAGTAAAATAAATGCCACAAAAAGAGTCACACCTAATTCTGCCTTAGTCTCATTGAGTACACTCTTTATATTTTTCATGGAGCTAGATAGTCTGCCTAGTTTGAAAATTCGTAATAACCTGAAAAGACGTATAATTCTCAACACACGTAAATCAAACTTGACTACTAAAGGGAGGAAAAACGGTAAAATAGCAAGCAAATCGATTAACCCGTACCACGAAAAAGCGAATCTTAATCTTCTAGATAAACTAGATCCCTTATCAAATAGCAAATCTGAAGTCCACAAGCGTGCGAGATACTCTAAGGTAAATATGGCCACTGAGAATATCTCAAAGACTGTAAATGCAATACTGTATATCGATCTGATTTCCTTAAAAGAGACCAATACTACGCTCAGTACATTGAGTACTATGAGCACATAAATCAAGTTTAAAAAGCCGGAATTACTTTGCAAAAAATTATGAACCTTCTGTTTCATCATAGAATCAAAGGTAAAGAGTGCACGGATATTTAGCTAAAATTACAAAACTTATCAGCGTGCGTTTGCTAATTATTGTAGATGCAGAATATTTTTAAGTAGTGAGTTTCGCGTAAAAGTGGTGAAGGAATAGCGAGCTATACCAAGACAGTTTTAGGCAGAGATAAGCGGAATCGTCCCGGTGTTTGATGACTTAATCTGTATAATAAATTGGCTCAACCCGTGAATAGCGAGGATACAGATTATGAGTCATGGGAGTATTGAATGTTGTGAGATTTAATATAAGTACAAAAGACTGACTGAGAAATATTTAGGGAGGATAAGTGAACTATTTAATTTTACCAATTTTCAAGGTTATGTAGCGGAGAAAATTATCCAGTGCGAGTGAGTAGGTGCATAAACCCTAATTCCAGATTAGATTTGAGTAGATATATTGTTAAAGCAAAAAACTAGCACCTTTTAATTTTCAGCGAAGAAACCGTAGTAAAATTGAGCTAAAATAAAATGAGTCTTGACTTTTTTGTTACTTTTTGCGTTAAGGCAAAAAGTAAGGCAAAGAATTGTTTTGTAAAACACCGCTAAATAAAAGTTGAGCTTATATTTAGCCAAATAATTTAAGGTAAGCCGTCACTAATTATTGCCATTTATCATGAACAGATGGATTTAATACGACGCTTAAAAAATCGATTAAACTAACACAAGTTTTAAATCCTTTCGGCTACTAATACCGCTCTTTTGAGCCGCTCTTTAACCTCCTCAAAATTCAATTTGCCCACCCTGCACCATTCAAGTATCTTCGCCGACCTTGAAAAAAGAAATAAGCGGAATACAGCAAATGGGGATAGGCATCCCTGACGTTCACGAGGCTTGGACGTGGTATCGTAAAAACTTAGCTATGGATGTGCCAGTTTTTGAAGAAGCGGCTACTGCAGCTCTAATGCTTCCCTACACCGGAGGTAAACCACATGACAGACATGCTATCCTAGCTATGAATATGCAAGGTGGTGGCGGTTTTGAGATATGGCAATATACCAGTCGTACTCCTGTGGCAGCGAGTTTTGAGCCTAAGCTCGGAGACTTGGGCATCAATATTTGTAAGATAAAAAGCCCAAACATTAAAGCAGCATTTGCTGATTTTGACAAGACCTACTTAGTATCCAAAGAGATAGAGACTACACCCAATGGGCTGAAACACTTTTTTGTAAAAGATCCCTACGGTAATATATTTCAGATCATAGAGTCAGACGAATGGTTCACAGATCGTGGAGATACTACTGGTGGTGTATATGGAGCCATACTAGGCGTTTCAGATATAGAGAAATCAATAGCTTTCTATAGCTCTGTGCTCGGATATGATGAAGTAGTATGGCAAGGAGAAGGCGAGTTTACCGATCTTCAATCACTAAAAAGTGGCAAAAGCAACTTCAAGCGAGCAATACTCACACACAGCAAAGCACGAAAAGGAGGATTCAGCCCACTACTGGGCAAGACACAAATAGAACTGGTACAAAACCTCGACGAAAAAGGACAGAATATTTACGAAGGAAGGTACTGGGGAGACCTCGGATTTATTCACCTTTGTTTTGATGTGATAGGGATGAAAGCCCTGAAAGAAGAGTGCGAAGCGGCAGGACATCCGTTTACAGTAGACAGTGCTGACTCTTTTGACATGGGAGAAGCGGCAGGACACTTCAGCTACGTAGAAGACCCTGACGGCACACTCATAGAGTTTGTAGAAACCCACAAGATCGCAATACTTAAAAAAATAGGGTGGTACCTAGACCTACGCAAAAGAGACGCACTAAAGCCTCTACCCCGCTGGATGCTGAAAAGTATGGGACTGAACAGAAAAAAAGATTAAACGTTACTATAGGGTTATATGAATAAAAAGTTAGGAATAGGAATAGCTCTGCTACTAATAGGCACAGCAGCTGCATGGCAGTTTAGCAAAAAAGATACGGTAACAGCACCTGACAAAAGTCAGCATCCTGGATGGGTGGACCACTTCAGAGAGCTAAAAGGAGATGAGAATGGTAATATCCCAACTGGACTAGCCATGAAATGGTACAAGGCAGATCAAGAGAATACGTTCTTGTATAAAAAGGCAGAGGATAATTTAGAGAACATAAAAGAGGTAGGCCCATTCAATGTGGGTGGCCGTACCAGAACTATACTCGTAGATTACAGCAATCCAAATAGATTTATCTGTGCAGGAGTATCTGGAGGTATCTGGGTGAGTGAAAATGCAGGAAGCGAATGGAAAGTAGTAGACGACTATGCTCCTACGTTATCAGCTACTAGCATCACGCAGAGTCCTTTTAATAGCGAATTATTCTACTACGGAACCGGAGAGGCATTTGGCAACTCAGCAGACCTTGGGGGATTAGGCTTATTCAAGTCTGAAGATGGAGCTAAATCATTTCAGCACCTAGAGCATACTATGACTGACCCACTCACTGGGATATGGAACGTAGAACACTCACTCGTATATGACAGCACCATATATGTAGCTACTCATACTAGTGGTCTATGGAGAAGTACAGACGCCGCACAGACATTTACCAAAATATATGGAACTACTACACGCATACATGAGATAGAAGTACGTGAAGATGGACACATACTCATAGCTGTGAATGCTTATGGAATAGTAGATATAGATGAAGCTACTTTAGTAGCTACTCGACTAAACGGTGGAGACTGGCCTACCTCTGGTTATAGTAGAATATCCTTTGACTACGTCAGAGATTATCCTCAAGTGATGTATGCACAGCTAGCTTCTTCAGATGGATTTGACATCAACAGTCTGTATAAAACCTCTAATGGTGGACTGACTTGGAATAGACTAGCGGATCCACCAAATAATGTAAGTTATGCTCAGGCTTGGTACTGCTTCAAACTATCCACCGCTCCTACAGACACTAATTTTGTGATGAGTACATGCGTAGATCCTACGTACTCTAGTAATAGTGGTCAATCATGGAGAAGTATGGCCGACCCTCACGCAGACTACCATGAGATTACATGGATAAATGACAATGACTTTTTAGTAGGTAATGATGCCGGAGTCAGTAGGTTTAATAAAAACAATATGACGCGATACACAGATCTCAATAACGGTCTGAATATCACCCAATTTTACGCTGGTCACTTTTATCCTACAGGTAACTCTATAGTAGGTGGAACTCAGGATAATGGGACGCGATTTAGCAACAATGGTATCCCTACTTTCTCTAACATAAATGGTGGAGATGGTGCATTCTGCTCGGTACATCAGCAGGATGATGAGACTCGCTATGTATCGTCGCAATACCTCAATATGCGACGACAGAATAATTTTGGGAATAGAAACATTAGCTCCTATATCAGAAACCAAGTCGGTGGAAATGACGGAGTTTGGTTTATAAATCCTTTCGAAATAAACAACTTGGACGGAGACCAAATCTATGTGCCTACACGCAGAGAAATCTATCGCTCACTGGACCAAGGTGATACTTGGATAGCTTTAACAAATGATATCCCAGGGGAATCATTTTCTGTAGGCTTGAGTAATAGTACGAACCCAATAGCATATATAGGCGGTACTGCATCCAGACTATACTATGTGAATGATGCTGCGACAGCCGGTAGCGGTGAGGAAGTACCTATGTGGGATGCTAGTAATATACCGAGTAATAGAAGTTTCTTAGGTGGTACAATAGGTTGTATAGAGGTAGATCCTAATGATGAAGCTACCATCTACTGCGGATTTACCAATATAGATACCGACAGCCGTATATGGAGACTTAGATATGCCAATACAGACTCCGTGCAGTATGAACCCATAGGCGGTAACTTACCAGAGAGCGTACCCGTAAACTGGATAGAAGTAGATCCTGATATGAGCGATCATATTTTAGTAGGTACGGACTACGGTCTATACACTTCTCTAAACAGAGGTGAAAGCTGGCAAAAAGAAGCACGATTTCCAAATGTGCCGATAGATCAAATAAGACTGAGAGACAGTGACCGTAAATTATTCATCTATACACACGGCAGAGGAATATGGACTGCTGATCTAAAGAATAACTTAGTAGCTTCTACAGCTAAAATAACATCTAATCCTGCAAACATTAAGGTCTACCCGAATCCGGCTACAAGTAAGCTAACCGTGGAAGGGCAAGTGAAGCAAGTAACGATGTATACTACTGCAGGACAGCAAGTACTATCCACTACTTCAAATACCCTTAATGTAGCACGGCTTCCAAGCGGAACCTACTTCGTAGAAGTACAAAATACTGCAGGTAAAAGCATACAAAAAGTAATGGTAACTCACTAATTCCAGATCTTTTACTACTAAAAAAGGAGGCCAATGGCCTCCTTTTTTAGTATTCTATAATTCGTATCACTGCAGAGCAGAAACTATTTCTTTTCTCATCTCTCTTATTTCGTTTTGCTCGCTATCATCCATTCCTCTCCACTTGAGCTCTTTCCAGAGATGTGGTGCTGCTTCTACTACTCTAAACCAGCAGATAGCCCCATAGAACGCTATGGCGATAAGGACCCAAATCCACCAGTAGTGCGGCAAGAATAGTACTGTGAGTATGACAACACCTGTCATCAATAAAAGAACTTGACCTACACCTATTCCTATTTTTACTGCATCACGGAATACAATATTTTTGTACTTCCGCTTCACGAAACGATCATTTAACTTAAAGAGTAACGACCATACCAAAAAGATAGGTAAGCTGAACCCAAAGGTAATTAAGGCCACAAGAGTAGAGGGATAGTCAAAACCGCGGTTTCCTACATTAGAATCCAATACTTCCGCTTTACTCAAGCGAGCCGTATACGCTTTCACTTTACTAGCTAGATCCGTATTCATAGCATTAGCCTTAGCTATGGACAGCTTCCATCTATTGTTTATTTTAAACGGTATAGACTCATAGTTCTCATTTACCATCAAGTCATGTAGGAATTCTTTTTCCTCGGTAAACTCTCCTTTCGTTACTACAAAAGATTCATCAAAGGCATCTTGCACTTTATCCGTAACCATACTCACGAAACCACGCTCATCGTTTTCTATCATCTCCTTATACTCCATTATGCGTATAGGTGTGTGATAGGTCACGTGAACGGTCTTAAACATGTGAGGCCAAAAACTTGTATAGTTTAATGCAGTAGGGACCACGTGAAGATCCATCTCATGATTACTGCGTTTTGCCATTTCAGCGGCTATTGATCCTGTACCTCTTTTGAGCGTCCTTAGCCCCTTCTCAGGGTAAGCTACACCTTCGGTAAATATCAGTATGCTGTGCTTTAATTTAAAACGCTCATAAAGCTCATCCATAGTACGAGCATTTCCACTTCTGGCAATCTTAGAATCTGCATCTCGTGCTCTGAAAATAGGCAGGATTCTCATACTCCTAAGCATATAGTTAGCAATCGGATTAGCAAACGCATCACCTCTGGTCAGTGTATACACTCGTCTACGACTTATGTGTTCAAATACTACTCCGTCAAAGAATGAATTGGGATGGGTACTCGCTATCATTACCGGAACACCTTTTGTAAAATTCTCTGTGCCATCAAAATGCACCTTGCGTATCATAGCTCCTACAGGGAGTCTTAGTACATTTCTAACAATATGAAAAGCCCACTCGTTTACCATTTTATCGTATTACGTTCCCTATTTGATCTGTTATTTTTTTTCTAAACTCCTGCAGATTAGCCTGTATTCCTAGACTAATAGTGACATCCTCCTCTGTCTCCGCATCCTTCAAGCTTTCTTGATTTTCTAACATCAGTAGCTCTATGTGCTTTAGCTTCAAATAGTTCAGATTCTGAACCACCTGATGCTTATACCCGTCCTCATCTGTGGGTACTACTTTCTCGAAATTATCAAACCAACCTGGACTGATAGTATGGCGTACAGAAAGCACTTCAGCTGCCATCTTACTGGTAGCAGCATTGCGTATGAAATAGTGCTCATTGAGCACTTTATGCTCCTCTAAATACGCATGTGCCTCTCTGAATATAGGAGCTAAATCCTCAGAAACAGGCCAAATCTCGTCCTCCTCAAGTTCTTTAAATATAAACTGAGCTACATTCTGCTCTTCATCAAACTCTCTATTAGCGTAGAGTATAAGGGTTTTGAGCAATTCTTCTTCTTGGTAGTTTTTCTTATCCTCTAGTAATGCAGGAGGAGTCATCATATCTCCATACTCCGGCACATAGCCAAAATCTGGAGGAGGACCTTCTGGTCTATTCTGCTCCTCTACGCGAGATTCCCTTCTTATCTCTCTATCCTTCTGCTTGCGGTTATCCAGCTTAAATTTATTGACCTCATCTACTAAGATACGCTCCGGTATCTCAAAAAGTGATGCAGTTTCATTGATAAATGCAGCTCGTTTTAGTGGATCTGGTATAGCTGCTATATTCTCTGCTACAGAACGAGCAGCCTCCGCTTTTTTTATCGGGTCATGCTTATTATCACCCAGCTTTATCTCGGCTATGAGTTCTATGAAGTTTTTTGCTTTTTCAGCTACGTATCCTTGAAACTCGGCGGTACCTCTTTTTTGTATAAAACTATCCGGATCTTCATCCGCTGGAAATAGAGCTACTCGTACATTGAGATCTGCGGCTAAGAGTGTACTTATATGTTTTAGACTCGCGTTTACCCCAGCTACATCACCATCAAATAACATCGTGATATTGTGCGAAAATCGTTTGATTAGTCTTGCTTGCTCCTCGGTAAATGCTGTACCACTAGCAGCTACTACGTTTTCTACTCCACTCTGGTTTAAACTCACCACATCCATATATCCCTCTACTAGGAATACTTGATCCTTTACGCGGATATCATTCTTGGCTACGCTCAGTCCATAGAGTTCTTTACGCTTTTCATAGACCACAGTCTCAGGACTATTTAGGTATTTAGGAGCCTTAGTGTCCTTCTTGATCACCCTACCGCCAAAGCCCAGCACTTTTCCACTCACATTATAAATAGGGAAAACGATACGCTCTATAAAAGTATCTCGCAGATTACTCTCTATGATACCACCATCGTCATTTATCTTTTTTACGAGTCCAGCATCAAACAACTGCTGTGCTCCATAGCCATTTTTTATTCCTTCTTCTAGTAGGTGAGATTTATTGGTGCCGCTGAGTCCTATCTGAAACTTATCTATCGTCTGCTGATTAATCCCACGCTCGATTAGGTAGGGTTTATAGATCACCTTCCCATCTTGACTATCATTTAGTCGCTCATAAAAATGATTTTTAGCAAATTCTAAACAAGAATAAACGCCTTCTTTTACTCGAGCTTCTTCCTTTAGTTCACCTACATCTATCTGCCCTTCCTCTATCGGAATATTGTGCTTATCTGCTAATTGCTTGATCGCCAAAGGGTATGAAATCCCTTCGTGCTCCATAATAAATTGGAAAATATTACCCCCTTGACCACAGCTAAAGCATTTGAAAATCCCCTTACTCGGAGACACACTCATACTGGCGTTTTTATCGTCGTGAAAAGGACACAAACCTTTATAATTAGCACCTGCACGCTTCAGTGAGACGTACTCTCCTACTACCTCCTCTATGGGAGCCGCATCAAATATTTTATCAATAATCGCCTGTGGTATCATTCAGTGAGTACAAATAAACGGTTTTATCATGTAGGAACTCGCTTCAAAAGCGAGTTCCTACGTGTCGGGTCATTTAAAACATCAAAAGCGAGTTCCTACAAGTTGAGTCATTTAAGAACTCGCATCAAAAGCAAGTTCCTTCAAGTTGGGTCATTTAAGAACTCGCATCAAAAGCAAGTTCCTTCAAAAATATTTACCTTTGACCTATATGAATCTATCTGAAAGGATAAAACAACTTGCCGACCAACATTTTGATGATCTAGTATCTACGCGGAGGCACCTGCACAGTCATCCTGAGCTTAGTTTTGAAGAATATGAAACCACAAAATTCATAGCTAAAAAACTACAAGAAAGCGGATACGACTTACAAGCCATCACAGAAACTGGCGGATACATAGATATACAAGGAAAGAATCCAAGTAGTAAAATCATAGCTCTGCGTGGAGACATAGATGCTCTGCCTATCCTAGAACAGAATGACGTAGCTTATAAATCTAAAAACGAAGGTAAAATGCACGCCTGTGGTCACGATGTGCACACTACATGCTTACTGGGTGCAGTACGTATTTTGAATGAATTGAAAGATACGTTTGAAGGAACAGTACGCTGTATCTTCCAACCAGGAGAAGAGCGAATCCCTGGCGGAGCTAGCATAATGATAAAAAACGGCGTACTCCAAAACCCTAAAGTAGAAAAGATCCTCGGTCAACATGTAATGCCGCTTATAGATGCAGGCAAAGTAGGTTTCCGCTCTGGCTTGTATATGGCCAGTGCAGACGAGATACATATAAAAGTAATAGGCAGAGGAGGACACGGAGCACATCCACATCAGAATATAGATCCCGTGCTCATAGCCGCACAAATCATCACCCAACTACAAACCGTAGTAAGCAGACATGCTAAGCCAAGTGTACCAACTGTGCTGAGCATAGGCAAAGTGATAGCCAATGGTGCTACCAACATAATCCCAAATGAAGTACTGATGGAAGGAACCTTCCGCACGTATGACGAGGAATGGAGAATGCGAGCACATACACTCATAGAAAAAATGTGCAATGATATAGCCGAGTCTCACGGAGCTACATGTGAAGCAGAAGTAAGAAGAGGCTACCCTTTTCTACGAAACGATGAAGACCTGAGTAATAATGCTCGTACATGGGCAGAAGAGTATCTAGGAGCAGAGAATGTAGAAGACCTAGAAGTCTGGCCAGCGGGCGAGGATTTCGCTTACTACAGCCAAGAAATACCTGCTTGTTTCTATAGACTAGGCACTCGTAATCAGGAGCGTGGAATCACCTCTATGCTGCATACTCCTACGTTTGATATAGATGAGAAAGCACTAAAAGTAGGAAGCGGATTGATGGCATGGCTTGCAGTGAAAGAATTGACCAAAAAAGATTTATGATCTATGATATAAGACCTTCGTTCTCATTTAAAGATGCCAAATCAATACAAATGAAAGTCACTCATATATCAAAAAGTATTGAGCCCTAAATCATAATCCTGTAACCAAAAATAGGCAAGAGTCAACTATCATAAATCCTATAGTCTTAAATCAGCGTACAAAGTGAGCCAACATAAACAACAACTCGGTAAGGAAGGCGAAGAGATAGCCACAGCTCATCTTATCAAGGAGAAGTATAAGATACTGGCAAGAAACTACCGCAGCGGAAGAGCAGAGATAGACATCATAGCGATGAAGGACGATATCATCATCATAGTAGAGGTAAAAACCCGTGAGACAGATAAATATGGTCATCCTGAAGAAAGTGTAGGTACAGGTAAAATCAATATGCTGGCTCAAGGTGCAGAAGATTTCATGTTAGACCGAGACTTGCATAACAATGTGCGGTATGACATTATCTCCATCATCAAAAACCAATACAAAACAGATGTACATCATTTGGTAGATGCCTTTTGGCCAGGGTTGTATTAGATATTTAAAGTAATCCACAGAAAAAGTGCAGCCAACTCGTAGTGTTTAAAATTTTTCTTTAATTTCGTTCAAAATACATTTTTTATGAAAAAAAAATTACTGGCAATATTCCTACTGTTTATTGGGAACATAGCTTTATCCCAAACGGATACAACATCAACCTTAGATACAAGTACTTATAGAATCATCAAAACGGATGGAGGCGAATTAATAGGTCAGATTCAAAGTCAAGATGCAAGGGAAATTTTGCTACTTACTAAGAACAATAGGCAGATTTATATCCCACAGCATACTATTAAAAAAATTGAAAAATTAAAGAGTTCAGATTTTAGTGCAACCGGAACTTTTATCGGAGAAGATAAGTTTGCTACCCGATATTTTATCTCCACTAATGGATTGCCAATTAAAAAAGGCGAGCATTACGTTCAATGGAACTTGTTTGGTCCAGATTTTCAATTTGGAATAGGGAAAGACCTCGGAGTAGGAATTCAGAGTTCATGGTTTGGAGTACCTATAATTGGAAGTATTAAAAAGTCTTGGAAAATTGGAGAAAAATCACAGTTTGCTGTTGGTGGATTAGTTGGGACTGGATCTTGGGCATTACCAGAATTTGGAGGGGCACTTCCATTCGCTACTTTTTCATTTGGAGACAGATCAAAAAACATTGCATTTTCTGGAGGTTATGGAGCTATTTGGGACAGCGATGGTACATCTGGTAGAGCTATTTCGAGTATAGCGGGAATGGCTAAAATTTCTCCAAAGATTAGTTTAGTCTTTGATTCTTTTATTCTCTTACCAAACAAAAATCGAGCAGGTGGGGCATTATTCATCCCTGGGATAAGGTGGCACCAAGAAGAGGGTAAAGCCATACAATTCGGATTCGCTGGTATCATCGCAAATGGTTTTATTGTACCTGTTCCTATACCTACAATTCAATGGTATAGATCTCTGTAATAAACGACTCCAGTGCCTGGTATGAATTCTTTGAATATCTGTGCACAGCGATGTATGGTATGACATTATCCGCTACAAAACTGACTTGAATCATTTGATAGATGCCTTTTGGCCGGAGTTGTACTAAGTATAAAAAGTGTGACTAGGTAATCAACTATTAATGTTATTCCCACTCTGTATTTAAAACAAGAAAGTGCCGTTTTTTTTGATATCGAAAGGGTTTAATACCAAATAAAAGACGACAACAACTGAACGATCACGCTTAATTTTATAGGCGAATCATAACACGTAACATAACTCTGCATACAATCCTATAGGTGATCTGGCTTTGAATGGTGTGACCACAGTAGTAATCGGCAGTACAGGTTTGTCTATCATTAAGAAACCTACACAACCGAAACCTAACTCAAAATTACGGTGCGGATAGACCACGTAGCCCAGAGAAAGACTAGCGAATTTTTGCTCTCTAGTCTCATAGTTTTCCTCGTATATGAAATCCTCATACGGTGGAAGTGCCTCAAAAATCTCTTTGTATTCTGTTTTCGTATTGGCTAATCCTATCCCAGCACCTAGTCGTATACCTTCTATCCTGTCACTGCCGCCTGCGTATAACGGCATGACTACTCCCAGATTCACTTCCACCCATTCTCCACTAAGTTGTAGTTCGTCAAACTGACGGATATTCTGAATAGAGGCTTTATTTCTCCCATACCGCAAGGAGACTTCTGCTATGTTATATTTCACCATAAACTGACATGCTACAGCTGGCGTAGATAACATAGTCTGCGTAAGCTGAAAACCAGCCCCCACAGAAAACTGATTCAGGCTAACACTATCGTGCTGAGCAAAACTGGCAGCACTGCAGAAGAGTGAAAAGAACAATATGGATAATCTTACTCTATCCATAACACTCCTGATACCTCATTAATAAAAACCCAACTGGATTCTGCACTTAATGGATAATCTGTATTATTAAATGCCGTCTCTTGATCAAATGTCTCTCCTCGCATAAAAACGTGATCATTAACCGCGGTATCTAAGACAGCCGTGATATTTTCTAAATTGAGTTTTAGTCCCAACACCTTTTTGGCTACCGCAGTGGTATATCCTATGCGTACTGTCGAATTTCTATTTTCCTCTTTCACCTTAAAATCCATTCGAGGACTGTACATGTCCATAGGTATTTGTGTCATCACTGATACAGGACAAGCTATAGAGTCCGAGAGACCGACCGCATTAGAAAACACAATAACTACATTCTCTTCAGAGCCATTGTGCACTCTTAAAAAAGCACCTTCCGTGAAACCTTCGGGTGTATTGCAGGCCCACAAGGACGATAGTACAACTAGTATTGTGCAGAATTTAGAATTCATTTCATAAAAATAAAAGTTCTATAGCTTCACCACCTTTCGTCTCAGTACAGCACCATTACCAGCAGTAAACGTAAGATAATACGTACCTCTAGACCAGTTAGATACATCATTTACTACCCAAGATGAAGTAGCAGTCAATTCATAGTTTAAGACTTCTTTGCCTTGTATATCACTTACCACTAACTTACCTGCTTGTGGCAACTGCATACGCCAGTGAAGCTCGTTACCTACCGGATTACTAACTACTAGAAAATTATCAATGTGGTTTTCTGATACGCTAGCTATCGTACGATTTATGCCCATCTTGATCTCTACTGGTAGATGATCACTCATCGTATAGAGAGCAGTAAGTACTGCACTAGGCACAGAAGTATTCGTGCCTGTATTTAAGTCACTATTAAAATGTTTTCCATCATTTCCCACAGCTCTATAGCTTCCCGGTATGTACTCTAGTCCACGTGTATTATCTAATAGCTCCTGACCGCAGAGTATGAAGTCAAATCTATCATCTAACCCACCACCACTGTGGCAGCTTCCACTTGACCGTGTGCTCTGTGTATGGATAGAGGCATACGTGCCGCTATTATTCCAAGAGCCTGGCTTATTGATAGGATCCTTAAACCTAATAGCCGTGTTAGGATCTGCTGTCAAGTTTATAAAGCCTTGCTCATTACTGGTGTACATATTAAAATCTCCAGCTATGATATAATTATGATCGGCATTGTAATTTTCTCCGTGATACGTCATCACTGCTGCTGTGGCATTAGCACGTTCCGTCACATTAGATGAACCTGAGCTCGCTTTGAAGTGGGCTACATATACAGTGAGAAAAGTAGTGTCTCCTGCCTCTAGCTCTGATTTATCTAAGTAATAGAGCGTGTAGGCATCTATCTGTCTTACTATAAACTGACCTGTAGCGATTCTAAATATTTTATCCTGCTTATAGAGTGCTAGCTTATTCTCATTGTAATACAGCATATTGCACAAGTTAGAATTAGCAGAGTAATCACATTGTTTGTAAAAATCACGTCCATTTTTATTGAGTGAATTATCTAGTAATCGAGTAGGTGATATACCGTCACCGGCCATCTCATTTACCGTAATAATATCAGGCTTCAGATAATCTACGATAGTACTCATATGTATATCTTTTTGTAAATGACTATTGTTACTTACCGTACAAAAACTAGAGTAGTTTCTATAATTCAGTACATTGTAATGCATAAATGTAAGTGTGTCTGTAATAGACTGTGCAGATGCGGTACTGGCTATGATTAAAACAAAAATGGTAATCTTTCTCATGAATTATCAAAGGTAATCCATAAGCAGCTACGCTTCTATCAAATTGTGCTTATTCACTAAGAAATGTAAGAACTCCGCCGTACAACGCTCTACTGTTTTATAGCATACTTCAAACCCGTCTTCCTCACCAAACCAAGGGTCTGCTACATCACTACCCTCATCTTCTGTATCAAAATCTCTTAGTTTAAACACCTGAGCCGAAGCCTCTGTCGGTTTTACTTTCTCTGCATTTATAGCATTACTATCATCCATCACTAGTAGGTAATTATAGGTTATGTAATCTGCAGAGCTCAGCTGCTGAGCCTTGTGATCTATAGGTATACGGTGCTTTTCTGATACGGCTACAGTGCGAGGATCCGGATTTTCTCCTATATGATACGCTGCAGTACCACAGCTAGCCACAGTTATCTTACTGGATAAGCCCGCATCTACTATTCTCTTAGCCATTACAGCTTCTGCTAGTGGTGAGCGACAGATATTACCTAGGCATACGAACATTACTTTTATCATTGGTGGAGTATAGTGATTTGTGAGCACAAAGATCATAAATTTAATTTAGACTACATTTAGAATACCAGCTATATCTCTTATTTTCAACCAATTAAGCTCTTAAAAAAAGGTCTATATACGCTCAATAGTAAGGAGAGAAAAAAATAATTAGATGGATACTTGCCATGTTCCTCGAATGTTTGATTTTTGCAAGCAGAAAAAGAAAGGTAATTTCATGGAAAATTTAATAATCGTTTTAAGCATTTTGATCATTGGTTCAGCATTAGGAGGTACACAACTGCCTAATTTACCGGGAGCTATCCTTTCTTTAGGGGCACTATTTCTTGCTTTATTTAACGGAAATGCGAGAGAAAATATGGCAAGTATATTTTTCATCATTCCTATCCTACTCGTAGTAGTAGGTGTACTCTCTTTCATCTCAGAGAAAAGATTAATTACAGATGGGGCTAATGCGAGTAGAAAAGACCAACTGCTTGGAGGATCTATTTTTCAGGTAGTATTTATTCTGTTCCTTACGTTGTACTTCGTATCTACGTTCTTTTTCCCTCACTTTAGCTAAATAAAATCCTTCTTATCGTTTCAGTTTGTCATTGCCTCAGCTAGGCAGTGTATTATTGTAGTATGGATATAGCCATCATTGTAGTAGGTATCCTACTTCTTATTATCGGTTTTGTGGGCAGTGTCTTGCCTGTACTTCCCGGACCACCTCTCTCCTACAGTGCCTTATTACTCCTTCTGCTCCACCCTGCTGCTCAGGTTGTGATGGAAGCAAATAACTTTATGTGGCTCATTGTACTGGGCATTCTTACGCTATTCATTACTACTATAGACTACTATATGCCGATCTGGGGTACCCAAAAATTTGGCGGCACCAAAGCCGGATCACGCGGCAGTACTATAGGCCTCATAGTAGCTGTGTTATTGACTTTGCTCACCTCAGGGCTAGGTGCTATATTACTCATTGTAGGTCCATTTTTAGGAGCTTATCTAGGCGAAAAACACGCAGGTCAGACAAGTGCATTAGCTCTTCAATCTGCTAAAGGTTCATTCTTAGGTTTCATAGCAGGTACCTTTATGAAAGTGGTGATGGTACTCGCAATTGCGATTTACTTTACAGTATTGTTGGTTTAAAAAAAACACTAAGGGAATACGTAAAAGTAAGGCTGACGCTACTATTTGCCAAGGGCAAATAACTAGACTCGTAAGTTTTTGAACTTGTTTTTGAATTTGTACTTGTCCCGATAGCTATCGGGATGAACTTGAATTTATCAAGAGGAGTTAAATCCCCTCACAACTCCACCATATCGGCTATAGCCTTACCTATGCTCAGGCTAGAAGTAGCTGCTGGACTGGGAGCATTGATCACGTGGATAGCACGCTTCTCCCTCACTAGTTTAAAATCATCTAGTAATCCACCTGTCTTATCACAAGCCTGTGCTCGTACACCAGCTGGTGCAGCTACTAAGTGTTCTTCTCGTATTTCTGGGATAAGTTTTTGGAGAGCTTTGGTAAATGCCTTTTTACTAAATGAGCGGTACATCTCTCCTAATCCTATCTTCCAGTACTTGAACATTACCTTCTGAAAACCTGGCCAAAGTAAACTGCCAAAGAACTCCTTAAAATCAAAGTCTGTACGATTATACCCTTCTTTTTTGAAAGCAAAAACTGCGTTAGGTCCTGCCTCTATGCCACCATCTGACATACGCGTAAAGTGTACACCAAGGAATGGAAATGCTGGATCTGGCACGGGATAAATCAAGTGTTTTACTAAATGCTCCGCCTCGGTAGTCAGCTCAAAGTACTCCCCTCTGAATGGGATAATCTTAGTATCTATATCCCCCAAGTGCATCTTAGCTACCTCGTCACTGTATAGCCCGGCACAGTTAATCATCATCTGACACTCCACAAAGCTTTTGTTCGTCACTATCTGTACTCCATCCTCATTTTCTTCTATGGACTTCACCAGTGTATTGAGATGGATCTCACCGCCTGCTGCAGTGATTTTCTCTGCTAGCTTAGCACATACATTTTTATAATTTATGATACCTGTCTGTGGTACACGTATGCCCTGCACACCGGCTAAGTGCGGCTCTATCTCTTTTAGTCTGGCCTTGTCTAGCATTTCTAGACCTTCTAGACCGTTTTCTCTTCCTCTATCAAATAATATACGCAGTGCAGGAATCTCACTCTCATCTGACGCCACCACTATCTTACCGCATAGCTCATAGTGTATGTCATTCTCATTGCAAAAATCCAAGAGCATATTATATCCATCTATACAGTTTTTTGCTTTTAGACTTCCTGGCTTATAGTACAATCCTGAGTGTATCACCCCACTATTATTCCCCGTCTGGTGAAAAGCAAGTTCTGCTTCTTTCTCCAAGACTACTATTTTCTTATCGCTGTATTTTTGGGTGAGGTGATAGGCAGTGGCTAGTCCTACTATACCTCCTCCTACTATGGCTATATCTGCATTCATTAATGAGTGCGAAAGTAAGAATTAGTAGGCGAAATAAGTATATCAGTGGACGGAATGCAATGGTATTCGTTAGTACGTGTGAAATTACTGTTTGTGTGGCTTTTAGGGTAGTGTGCGGGAGATCTAAAAGGGGCAGAAGTACTTTATATGAACCGAGAAAAATACTGCTGCCGATGTTCTATAAACCGCAAAGGTCACAAGAATTATTTTAAAAATCTCTAGCAAGAAGATTAAGATTCCATAGTCTGTTTCAAACTCTGAAAATTCTGAAATACTGTAATTTAGAAGTATCCATCCTACCAAATAAAGTATGAAAGTAGTCACTATAGCAAGAACACTAATTGAATAACTTTTTATTGGTCTAAAATACCTTACTAAGTAAAGCAAAGGTCCAAAGATCATAAGCAACCCAAATATTCCCATACAATTACGATCCTATAATGCACCCCTACTCCATCCCACGTATCGCAGGAGCACCTAGTTGTATTAGCTTTTGATAGATTATATTTATCTGAATATCCAGAGTAGCTACTTGCTGCTCTATTTTAGTCAGCATACTCTTAGCTATGGCTAGACTTGCTTTGGCATTGCCAGTAGGTCCATACGTGCTGCCATAGAGAGCCCCTGCAGCTGCCCAGACTCTGTCATTGAGTGATGGCATATCTTTTTCTCCTATGGTGGCTTTGGCTTTATTGCCATAGAGCATCTTATCCATAGCTAGTATGGCATCTTGCATCTCCAGTAGATCTGTATCTACCTCTCCAAATGATGCGGGCAGACGCTGTGCTGCTACTCGCAATGTCTCTACTTTACGTTTTTGCTCTCTGTAGGTTCTCATCAGATCTCCTCGCTGGTCTACGGTAGCTATATACTCTTTCTCAAAAGCATCTTTCTCCTCCTTAGATTTACCTGCTAGCGTACTCTTATACAGCGACTCCACCTCAAAGATAATTGGCTCATCCAGCGGACTAGCCTCACCATCCATTCGTCTATACAGCGTAGCAGAGTACGTGCCTGCTGGAGCTAAAAATCCGTCTGACTTATTCCCATTGTCCTTTTCATTTTGCCCTATGGCATACGCAGAAGAGTATCTGAGGTTCCACGATTCTCTATGAAAACCTTTGCCAGATGCTACCTTAAAACTTCGGACCACTTTATCCCTGCTGTCTTTTATCACTAGCCAATGCTGCTCCTTGTTCTCATTTTGCTCTGCTTCTAATTCTTCCCATCCTATGAATGGAATATCTCTTTCATTTTTGGCAAGTTCTTTTTCTTCTTTAGTTCGTATAGCTGCTTTGGTTTCTTGAGCTTCTTTGAGGTAATAGGTGAATACTGCTCCGTATTCTGGATTCTTACCCACGAAATGCTGCCCTCCGAGTGAGCCACCTTTTTGTCTTCCGTCTGCCTTAGGCACATAGAGATCTGCAGCTCGTAGTGGAAAGAGTTTTGCTTCTTCATCCAGTAAATCTTCATCTACCTCTCTGAGAAAACTGTAGTCATCTAGGATATAAAAACTTCTACCAAAACTAGCTGCTACCAAGTCATTTTCACGCTTTTGTATGGCTAAATCTCTGAATGATATCGTCGGCAATCCGCTTTTTAGTTGCTTCCACGTTTCACCTGCATTGGGACTAAAAAACAAACCAAACTCTGTCCCAATGAAGAGCAACTCTGGTTTCACGTGATCTTGCACTATTCGCCATACGTAATGACTCTCAGGCAGATTACCTGTGATAGACTTCCATGACTTCCCTTTATTTTCACTCACATACAAGTACGGAGCGTAGTCTCCTGTTTTGTGATTATCCAATGCTATGTATACGGTATTCTCGTCATGCAGGTCTGCTTTTATATCATTCACATACGCTCGCTTAGGAGCTCCAGGCAATGACTTTACATCCGTCACTTCCCAGTTTTTACCGCCATCTTCAGATACTTGGATGAGTCCGTCATCCGTACCTATATAGAGTAGGTTTTCATTTTTGGGACTTTCGCCTATGCTCGTAATCGTATTGTACGTGCTCATAGCATACAGATCCCATGGATTCGTATAACTCTGCTGCTTGCCCATAATAGGGAGTGACAGTCGCTCTTCATCTCTAGTCAGATCAGGAGATAATGTATCCCAAGAGTCTCCTCTATTATCTGACCGCCATAGCCTATGTGATGCCACATACACTCGCTTAGGATCGTGGGCACTCACTAGTATGGGAGCATCCCAATTATACCGTTCAAAACCCTCTCCTGCTCCTGGCTGAGGACGGATAGCTACTCGCTCACCTGAGGCCATATCTAGTCTGGTAAAATATCCTTGCTGACTCTGAGCGTACACTATATCTGGGTTACCTGGCTCTGTGGCTGGCTGGTGACCATCACCGCCTAATACTATTTGCCAATCTGCATTGGTAATGCCCGATTGTTTATCTGTGCGACTCGCACCACCCTGCGTATTGTTATCTTGTGTACCTCCATATATATTATAAAATGGCTCTGCATCATCCACTGCTAATTTATAAAACTGTGTAATGGGCATATTTCCCATATGTCTCCATTGCTCTGCTAAATCAAAACTTTCATACACTCCGCCATCTGTGCCTACCATCAGATAATCCGGATCACTAGCTCTGAATACCACGGTATGATTATCTACGTGTTTATGTTTCTTCCCTACATTTTCGAAAGTCTTGCCACCATCATTTGTCACCTTCAGATAATTATTAGTAAAGTAGACTCTGTCAAACTGGTGAGGACTAGCATATATCTCCTGATAATAATGAGGACCTGTACCGCCTGATATCATATCTGACATTTTAGTCCAGCTACCACCTCTATTCTTACTCTTATAAAATCCGCCTTTCTTGAGGTCTAACTCTATAGCCGCATAAACTACATCTGGATTTTGCGGAGAAATAGCAAGTCCTATTTTACCCATATTCCCACTGGGAAGTCCCGTTTTTAGTTGCTCCCAGTCTGCTCCACCGTTGGTACTTTTATAGATGGCTGTCTTAGGACCACCACCCAGATATGCTGCCACTGTGCGGTGTCTCTGCCACGTAGCGGCATAGAGTAGATTAGGATCTCTAGGATCTATAAGCAGGTCCGTAGCTCCCGTCCACTCCGTATCTCCTAGCGTACGCTTCCACTTCTTGCCTCCATCTGTAGTCATATATACTCCCCGCTCACCACCGCTACTCCACAGTGGACCTTGGCTGGCTACCCATACTATGTCTGGATTAGTCGGGTGCACAATAATCTTAGAAATATGCTCAGATTTTTTCAATCCCATATTTTCCCAAGACTTTCCCCCGTTCTTACTGAGGTACACTCCGTCTCCGTAGCTGATGTGTCTGCCTCCTACATTTTCACCTGATCCTACCCAGACATGTCCTGAGTTAGCATCCATAGTAATGCATCCTATACTGTATACTTTTTGCTTATCGAAAATGGGCTGAAAGGTGATACCTGCATTTTTGGTCTCCCACACTCCACCCGAAGCTACTCCAACTAGGTAGTGATTTTCATCCGCTGGATCTATGGCTATATCACTGATACGCCCCGTCATAAATGCTGGACCTACACTTCGCATAGCTATCCCAGCTGTATTGAGACTATCCCATTTTGTCTTAGTACTTTGTGCTACTGTAGAGAGACTTACAGATACGAGCACACTTAGTACGGCAAATCTTTCTAATAATGTACGACCATTCATATCGGTCAAAAATAAAGTAAAATAACGTTCCTAGTGCAACTCTGCCTAGCTTAGGTTTAGTCTATAAAACGCTGCAAACCATACCTAATCGGTAGAGACCGTTCAAATTGGCAAAAATCACTGGCGTAGGCTCTAGTAATTTCATACAGTTTTACACCAAAATAGTATCTTCGTACTATGCATAGAATAGAAAAATTATTGGAAGAAAGAATCCTCTTTTTGGATGGAGCCATGGGTACTATGATCCAGAAGCACAAGTTTACTGAAGAGCAATACAGGGGAACAAGATTTTCTGACTATGCACATAATCTCAAAGGCAATAATGACCTACTGAGTATCACTCAGCCAGATACCATCAGTCAGATACATAGAGAATTTTTAGAAGCCGGAGCAGACATCATAGAGACCAATACCTTTAACAGTACTGCAGTGAGTATGGCAGACTACCATATGGAGTTTTTAGTAGATGAGCTAAATCTGGTATCCGCTCAGCTAGCACGTACTGTAGCAGATGAATTCACTGCTGCTAATCCTGACAAACCACGCTTTGTGGCCGGAAGTATAGGCCCTACTAATAAGACTGCATCGCTCTCTCCAGATGTCAATAACCCTGGCTATAGAGCAGTAAGTTTTGATGATCTAGTAGCTACGTACAGACAGCAAACCATAGCATTGGCTAAAGGCAAAGTGGATATATTTCTCATAGAAACGGTTTTTGACACGCTCAACTGTAAGGCCGCTATATTTGCTATCTTAGAAGTAAAAGAAGAGTTAGGCATAGATACTCCTATTATGATAAGTGGAACTATCACAGATGCCAGTGGCAGAACACTCAGTGGACAAACGGTTGAAGCGTTTTGGTACAGTGTAAGTCATGCTAAGCCGCTTAGTATCGGACTAAACTGTGCTTTAGGTGCAGACCAGATGCGTCCATTTATCAAAGAACTTAGTGATAAAGCGTGGTGTAGAGTATCTGCACATCCCAATGCTGGATTGCCGAATGAGTTTGGTGAATATGATGAAACTCCTGAAAGCATGAGCAAGGTAGTAGGCGAGTTTGCCAGTAGTGGATTTCTCAATATAGTGGGTGGATGCTGTGGTACTACTCCTGAGCACCTGAAGGCTATCATAGAACTGGTACAAAAAGAAAAGCCAAGAGAAATCCCTGAGCTTACGTTATAATATCCCTGTTACTTTCAACGTTTTATCCGTATGAGAAAACTCACCGTCTTGCTAATGACCCTGCTCTGGTACTTTTCTAATGCACAGGTGAAAGAGATCAGCTTCTTGGGTAAAAACTGGTACCTGCACGGATATGATTTTAAGGTAAAGATGCGTGACTACAGTGAAGGTTTTTACAGAACCATGTCTCAAGAAGCACTAGTACCTTCACCAGCTTACGACACTGTCATGAATACTGCCTATAAACAGAACGTAGGATACTTGCCCCGAAAGATAAATACGCTGAGTATAGGTGCTGTATTTAGACCATTTCACAGGTCTCAGATACCCTTTATAAAGCAATTTGAATTTAGCCATAATATAGAGATAGAGCGACTGAATACTATAGCTGCGGCAAGCTACCGAGGAAATGGCCTTTCTGATCAGATGCTAATAAAGACCTTTGAAATCGGATATAATCCCAGATTTATTATCAACTCCAATACGTTTGCTGACTACCTCAAATTTTATATGAGTGTAGACGGCTATGCATTTATCCCTATATCTAACAGCATATATACGCAGATAGATGACTCTTACTTGATCAATAAGACCGATGGTTACAATAAGCAGGATGCTTATTTCACTGACAGACTCAGCTCTAGCCATTTCAAGTATGGTGGAGGACTCAGTGCTGGTATCAAGATGAATCTAAACTGCAATTGGAACTTCCACATAGAAGCCAGTACTTTTGATGTATATACTCGCTACTGGGAATCTAAACGGACTGCACAAAGCGGGAATATCGGTATACAAATTGGCCTACGATATAAATTTGGTGTTCCCTCGGGAAATGAGAACGATACAGAATACAAACCTCCCGTTTTCTGGTAAGTTTATTTAATCCTACTTTTGATAAATGGAAAAAAGTATAGTAATATCCTTGTATATCTCGAGTTTCCTTCCCCTTTTATAGCCCAAACTTTGAAGATTTGTTTTAGTACGTCTACCCAAAACTGTGCTTCAATTATTTTAGCCTTGATACAAAGATAAGTTCATCGAGTTATCCCATTATTCTAATGCCTGTGCGAGCATCTCTTCATACTCCTTATTAGGCACTTCCATAGCTCCAAACTGCAGTAAGTGGTCATTGATATATTGGGTATCCAATAGTTTAAAGAAGTTTTCCTTTAGGAACTCTACTAAAAATACTAGTGCTATCTTACTGGCATCTGTCTCCTTATGAAACATACTTTCTCCAAAAAAAACTTTGCCAATAGCCACGCCATACAGACCACCCACAAGCTGGCCTTCCCGCCAAGTTTCAAAACTAAAGCCATATCCCATCTCATTGAGTTTACAGTAGGAGGCTATTATATCTTCGCTTATCCAAGTATCATCTCGCTCAGCACAGCCACGCATAGTTCCTTCAAAATCTCCATTGATTCGTAACTCAAAGTGTCCACGCTTATACAAGCGTTTTAAGTTTTTAGAGACATGAAACGTATCCAATGGAATAATGCCCCGCATATCTGGCTTAAACCAAAATATCTCATCCTCCTCCTCAGGCACTGCCATAGGAAAATAGCCTTGAGAATACGCATATAAAAGTTCAGCGGGGTCTAGCATATTGTTACTCTATTCTCACTAGATTTACTCTCCCATAACCCAGGAACTTCAAAATAAAGCCTTACGACTTTTGATAACTTATCGCCACATATTATACTACTACTTATTGCCAAATCATTCTGTTTTTTTTATGTTGAAACTCCTCATAACGCAAATCCTGCAAATTTTTGGGTTTACTTTTGCAAAAGAACTTTTTTTAAATGAAAATCATCTGCATTGGAAGAAATTATGCTGCACACGCTGCGGAATTAGGAAACGAAGTACAAAAGGACCCCGTAATTTTTATGAAACCTGATTCTGCTATCTTCAGACAGCGAGATGCTTTTTACATCCCAAGCTGGACTTCGGATGTACACTACGAGCTAGAAGTGGTAGTGCGTATCCATAGATTAGGCAAAAATATAGAACCTCGGTTTGCTCCAAAATACTTTACTGACTTTACTGTAGGCATAGATTTCACTGCTCGTGATGTACAAAGTGAGCTAAAATCTAAGGGGCTGCCTTGGGAAAAATCTAAAGCTTTTGATCAGAGTGCCGTACTAGGAGAGTTTTTATCCGTGGCAGACTATGACATCAATACTCTAAACTTCCAACTGAAGAAAAATGGAGCGGTAGTGCAAGATGGGAATACTTCTTTAATGATTCATGACATACCACACATCATAGAGCACTGCTCACAGTACTTTACCCTCAAGATAGGTGACCTTATTTTCACAGGTACACCAGCGGGTGTGGGGCCGGTAGCTCCTGGTGATTTACTGGAAGGCTATGTGGAAGGCCAAAAAGTACTGAACGTAAAAATACGTTAACACTGCTTTAGCTATCTGCTAGTAGCTTAGCAATAGCATCTGCTCTATACGGCAGCCACTCATCTGCTAAACCTATAGCGTACACTTTTCTCTTAAAGTTAAGAAATGGCTGATCAAAGGTAAGTGCCTCCATGAGCTCACTTTGCTTCTCAAAATCGGCCACTCCTGCGGTATATCTCTCCATTATACCAAAAGTAACTGCACCTTCCAATGGCACAAACTCTTGATAACCATCACTTTTCTGATCTTCTAAACTTACAGTATCAGCAGTGTGCACGGACTCATCAGCTAGTTTTACATAGCACTTATATCCGTTTCCTAGTATCTCTGCTACTTCTAGCAGTGTATCGTTTTTCATCTTATTATTTAATATTAAAGTGGCAATAAATTTCTCCCTGCTCCTATAGCTCCTCTAAATGGCCAGGGTATCACTGCCAGTATAAGAAGCATCCCAATTGTAAAGAATATCAATGCTGTCTTATGCTTCTTAGCTACATCTGTAGCCTTTTTAGATTTTATACGTCCTATCTGTATAATGGCCGCTCCGAGTATCATACCTACTGCATGCTCTACCGTCCAAAAACGCTGTACACTATCCCCCATTATCTCTCCAATCTTGTCAAGGTTAGCTGCCCAACCTCGAGCCACATAAAGTAGTACGCCCAGTACTACCTGCAGATGCACACTAGCGATGAAAAGAGTAGCTGCCATATTATGCTGCGGAGTATACTCCTGCTTATACAATACACCTCTAGCAGACTTTATAATGGCATATAATCCAAAAATCAATACTGCCCATCTGAGTATACTATGTGTATGTATAAGTCCGGAATCCAATTTTATCTTTTAATTTAGCACGCAAAGATATTTTTTTTAGTTGAGGAATGGGTCCTCTGGTGAATTAGCAAGCAAGGCATCTTTGCCCCCTATACTTCGAATGGCATGCTTCCAAAGATCTATATCTGCTATACTACTGTCAAAGATAACCTCGGATGAAAGTTGGCTTACTAGCCAAGTCTTCTCTTTTAGTTCCGCATCCAGTTGACCGGGAGCCCATCCGCTGTATCCTACTAAAAATTTAAAATTTTCTGCTAAAAACCTTCCCTCCGCAATACCCTGGGAAATTTCATCAAAACTTCCACTCCAGTACACTCCGGATAAAATTTCTGCACTATTGGTAATCTCAGGGTACGTATGGATATAATGTAAACTCTCTAGTTCCACTGGACCTCCTTGGTAGGTAGACTGACTTACTGTATCTAAACCACCTATAATCATATTCACAGCAAAATCTGTTTTCTGATTTAGCACGTATCCTATAGTTCCGTGAGATTCATGTTCTGTAATGAGAATCACACTTCTACTAAATGTAGGGTCTGGTAAAAACGGCTCTGAAATAAGTACTTGGCCTTTCATATGGTTGTTTCCTTTTTTAGTGTTTCTATTCGGTTTGACATACGTTTAAAATAGGGTAAAGTTGTCTTTATGCTTATTAAACTATAAAATGTCTTATGAAAATAAGTTTTTTACAGCCATTTCTTTGTTGCAAAAATAGCTTGTCTACCTCCGGCACGAAACCGTATCCGATTTTATCCTGACCATAGTCGAAAGAGCTTAATTTTTCTGCCTCGAACTGACTGAAAATAATTTTATTTTTCAATACCTCATTCTATAATTCATTTGGTATTAGACGGTCAATGGTACAAAATTGTCTTGACATATAGAAAGCAAAGAACTGAAAGTAATATTATACCTGCGAGTGCCAGGACTCTTTCTAATTCAGTCCAGAGCACCTTATTCTTAGTTTTTAAAACCAATAGGTAACTCAATAAAGCAAGCAATGGAGCCGTAAGGAAAGACATTATAGTAGCGAAGGTTACCATCTCTCTCATACTACTGACGAAAAAAAATAGCACTACTAAAGTACCTATACACAACATCACCCGCCAAAATGTGACAGTCGTAAGATATCCCGGAAATTTAAGTTCTACTCCTATATGATTCATCACTCTAGGCATGGCATCAAAACACGTGAGTGTGGTACTAAACATAGTGGTAAATGCAGCTATGGTAATAAACCAGTACGACCACTCTCCCAAACAACTCGTAAAGGACTCTATTAACTGAGAAGCAAACCCACCCGCAGATGCTTGGAGCGGAACTCCACTACCATACATAGTGTTAGCTCCTAGCACCAAGAAGCAAATACCCAGTATCGCAGTACCGTAAAACCCTACTTTAAAATCAAACTCCCCGCTATTTTCCGTCTTTCCTTTAGCTAATGTCCAGATACTATGCCATATAGCGATGTCTAGCGGTGCAGGCATCCAACCCACAAATGCCAGTAAAAAGCCAAGATCACTATCGCTAGTTATATTAAAAATGGCTCTAGCTGATGGAATCACTTCTCTATCTACTCCAAAGGAGAGTACAAACGCTAACACGGTAGAAATAGAAAGCACCACCATAATAACTTTCATAAGATTATCCAGTATACTAAACTTCCCTATCTGTACTATAGCTAGGCAAATAAGCAGCAGAATAAGTGCGATTATTGGTAGGCCTATGCTGACCCCCATATGCTGAAGCAGTCCCGCTGTGACTAAAGTGACCGCAGACTGCACAGTAAACATAGTACTCACTGTAAGTACTAGGAGTAAGATAACCGCCCACTTCCCCATTCTACCATAACCTGTGACTAAGGACTCATTCGTAGCTTTAGCATACCTAGGTCCGAGGGCAAAAAATGGATACTTGAAAATATGTGCTAGCACAATAGCTACAATAAGAATATAGCCATACTGTGCACCAACCCTGGTACTCTGCACGAGATGAGATACACCAATAGCCGCACCAGCGTATAAAAGTCCAGGACCTAGCGATTTTATCTTGATAAACAGGTGGTAAAAGTAAGAATTTAGGCATAAAAAAAGCAGTCTCTATTTCTAGAGACTGCTCATTGTCATTTTCAGTTAGATTAACCTACCCTAGAGATAAGATCTGCAACTCTATTACTGTATCCAGCTTCATTGTCATACCAGCCCATTATCTTCACAGTATTACCCATTACCATAGTGGTGTCAGCATCAAAAATACAAGAGTACGGACTTCCTACGATATCAGATGATACCAATGGATCTTCACTGTATTCTAATATTCCTTTTAGGTTAGTTTCAGATGCTTTTTTGAAAGCAGCATTCACTTCCTCAACTGTAGTATCTCTTTTCAGCGTAACTACAAAATCGGTAGCACTTCCTGTAGGAGTTGGTACACGTAGTGAGTTGCCGTTTAGTTTACCTGCAAGGTGTGGTAGTACAAGACCTACGGCCTTAGCAGCTCCAGTACTCGTAGGGATAATATTAAGTGCAGCTGAGCGTGCTCTGCGTAAGTCAGAGTGCGGTGCGTCTAATAGTCTTTGATCACTCGTATAAGAATGTATTGTGGTCATAAAACCACTTTCTATGCCCATTAGATCATCCAGCACCTTAGCCATAGGAGCTAGGCAGTTCGTAGTACAACTTGCATTCGATAGTATCGTTTCGTCACCCGCAAGTGTCTCATCATTTACACCCAAAACTACCGTTTTGATATCTCCAGATGCTGGAGCAGAGATAATTACTTTTTTAGCACCTGCAGTGATATGCTTGCCTGCTGTCTCTGGGCTACGGAAGAAACCCGTACTTTCTAATACTACGTCTACATTTAGCTCTTTCCAAGGAAGGTTAGCGGGATCTCGTTCTGCTGTTGCAGTTATTTTAGTACCATTTACAATGATGTGATCATCTGTATAGTCCACAGTACCGTTAAACTTACCCTGCACAGAATCATACTTTAATAAGTGTGCGAGTGTTTTGTTGTCTGTAAGATCATTTATAGCTACTACCTCTACATTGGATTTTTCTAGAAGACATTTAAATGCTAATCTTCCTATTCTGCCGAAACCGTTTATGGCTACTCTCATTTTTATAATAAATTATTTTTTTGTTACGCTATACAATTATAGAGAGGCAAACTTAACCAATTTTTAAAAGATTATAACTGTTTTAGGCTGTGATTAAAGACTTTTAAACGTAAAAAAAGCCGGCTAGATTCACAGAATCCCAAATTGTGTGAAAAAAAGAGTAGATTTTATATTTTTCTATTGCGAATTAGAATAATAATATTTCTTTTGCACTCGCTAAACGGGAAAGTGAAATTTATTCTTCACCAAAACGGTTAGCGATGTCATCCGAAGGATTCGGAGCCGGACTACACAGAAGCTAGCAATAGTGGATGTGATACGAGCATTTAATTGGCCCGTTCGTCTATCGGCTAGGACACCGGGTTTTCATCTCGGCAAGAGGGGTTCGATTCCCCTACGGGCTACAAATGGAAAAAGCTTTCACCTCTTGGTGGAGGCTTTTTGTGTTTATGGTGCTCGGTGCAAATCGAAGTCAATCCGCCGAAATATAATGCAGCATAGGTTCCCCGGCAAACTAGATGAGGCTAATCGTAATCCATGTCAAGGTAAATGGAGCTTAGCTGCAGACTTCGCCTTATATTCGTATTCATCTGCAGCGTACTACGAACAAGAAGAAGAGAACAAATGGGTGACGGATTACAGAGAAACATACTGTTAGCTAGTCTTTGGGGTCCCTTACAGGAGACCCCAAAGGAGTTGAATATAATGTAGGAGGGGTTCCCCTACGGCTACAATAAAAAGTCCTATAATTGTTTGATTATCAAATGATTGTAGAGATTTTTTTTATTTCAGGTAACACATAGGTAACAAGTGTACATTAATTCCATCCTTTTTAGTGGTCCTTATCTAATTGTGAAAATAATTATTTGATACACTATAAGCAGCCCAATGGATGGCTAGATAGGGCATAATTAGAGAATCATATACGTTTAATGTTATATTTGTGTATGAAAAAAATCATAATACTTTCAATTGCCTTCGCACTATTAGCACCTATATCTACTTTTGGTCAATGCGAATACTCCTTAAATGAAATAGATAATTTTACTGGAATAAAAAAAATAGAAACTAAACCTGCCACCTTACATAGAGATTTTAATTCAGCTATTAGTTTTAGTTTTTGTAGGTATGATAGCTCATCTTTTATTAGAGTAGGTCTTAACTTCACAGGACTGACATATTCAATTATAGAAGGTGATAAAATTATAATTAAACTTGGTGATTCAATTATTGAGATTATTGCTTCAAAAACTGAAATAGCAACTGGATATACATCTTTAACCTACTATGCGTCTGAGGCGGATTTAGAAAAAATAAAATCAAACTATATAACTGACATTAGAGTTCATCTGAGGGATTCATTCGTATCTAAGGCTATTAAGCCTAAGAACGCTGAAAAAATCAAAGTAGCATCTAATTGTATCTAACCTTGTGTAATTAGTTACCCTATCACATCAACCACATCACTCTCACAACTCGCCAAAGGCACTCCAGTATCAATAATTCTAATATCTAATGAGGTGTGTTTCTCCCCTTCTGACTCATTACTTACCTCAATAGCTCTTAGCTTAGGCAATACAAATTCTGATAGCTTAAGTATGAGTTCTATTGCCCCCGCAGGTGAAGTTGAGTTTTATAAAGGCAAAGATATAAACTAATTTACTGCACCCTTTGTATTTGGTCATCTTAAAGTCCATTAGACAACAACGTAGACGCGGTATCGGTTTTACCCCAGTCTCTAATTAGAGATACTTGGCACATACTAAGTAAATATTTTGTACATATTTGATATATCTTTGGTACAAATTTGATACATTTGCAAACGCAACTGGTAGATGTCATTCAGCACAACAAAATTAATGTTAGTACGTTAATTGGTTATTGCCTAATACGCCTACACAACAAAAACTAATGAAATGGGAATTACACTTGCAAACAATACTAAACCAAAAGACATAAGAACTACGGTTACAGTGAAAGCTAAATCATCTCAAACTAATGTCAAATTAACCAAGCTTGAAAAGTCAGAAATTGACTCAAAAAGAGCAAGCTACGATGTTTTCGTAATGGTTTAATTTATACCGACCATATTTTTTCTTTTAATTTTTGTTCGAAAACTTTGGATATAGTGCTATAAACGTAGGAAAGCATTCTGTCGATTTAGGTGATGTCCTTCATACTTATAAATTTAAATTAGAAGACGGCACTAAGTACGTAGTTAACCTACAAGTATTTGAAAATATAAATACGTGTGTTGTAAAATTCTACCTAAATAAACACCGAAATTCGCCGAACAAGTTTAATGCTATGGCTAATAAAGGAAAGGCAAAAGAAGTCTTTAAGACAGTTCTAAAGATTTCACTTAAATTTTTTAGTGAACACCCAACTTTGTCTTTTGGTTTTATCGGAGCTAATAGGCTTGACAGAAGTAACCAACGAGGAGTTGAAAGCTATGATAATACCTGCAGATTTAATGTTTATACCTATTTAGCAATGTCAGCTAGATTTGGTAAAAACAAAATTGACAGTGTCAGCATTCTAGATAAATTTGATGTGTTTCAAGATGAGAAGTCTAGCATAATGTTGTTAGTCAACTTAGATAATAACGATGCTGACAAACTCAAGTGTGAGGTCGAAAGGATAGTCAATGAAGATTATCAAGATATTTTCGGAATTGACCTTAACGTGCAATTCAATAGATACCATTAAAAGTGGCGTATCGGTTTACGTATCAGTTGAGCCTTCATTGATTTGGTCACTACTGACTTCTATTGTGCTACAAATGCAATCAAATAAGGAGTTGATAAAGTTAAACAATGCATCAGAATACATCTACATAAGACATAGTTTACCCCCTACGGGCTACAAACGGAAAAAGCTTTCACCTTTTGGTGGAGGCTTTTTGTGTTTATGGTGCTCGGTGCAAATCGAAGTCAATCCGCCGAAATATGATGTAGGAGGGATTCCCCTACGGGCTACAACTAAGAGTCCTATAATTGTTTGATTATCAAATGATTGTAGGGCTTTTTTTATTTTAGGTAACACATAGGAAACAAGCTTACTACTTTTAGAGTCAATTGCCCACCTACAGAGTCACCAATTTTAATCTGTATTCATTATACTCTTAGATTTCATCTAAATTGCATTATGAAAAAAATAATAATTTCTTCTCTTTTATGCAGTTCAATGGTTTTATCTTCTTGCTTTGGTGCTTACCAAACAGTTTATTTTACAGAGGCAGAGGCAGTCTCTCGGGTAATAGATAATTTAGGTGCTAGTAAATCTGAACTATTTATAAGAGCAAATGATTGGATGGTTACTAATTTCAATGATGCATCTAGTGTAATAGAATTTAGTGATAAAGAGTCAGGAACTTTAATTGGCAAGTACAAACTTTTTGGGACTGTTAAATCAGGGTCTTATGGCACTACAGTTGACACTAGAGTTTATGCTAAAATTGACATAAGGATTAAAGACAATAAAGTTAAAGCAACTATACTTCCGCTAGGTGATTGGCAGTATGACTCATCAGGGTTTACTATCTATAAGTATAATAAAGAGACTGCAATTAATGACATTAATAAACTAATTGATAGCTTAAAAATAAAACTTAATACTGTAGAAGATGATTTCTAAAGTTCACATCATTTTACAAGGTAAGATATAATTGATATGGCTATCAATAGTATAAGTGGCAAACTGGATGAGACTACTTTCAAGTCAAAAATAAACAAATCCCAACAAAAACATTAACAAGGACGGCTATTACAAAGCAGTGAAACTGTCACATTGGATGTTCGCTATATCGAACATCCTTTAACATAGGGCATTTCAGTTACTTTGGCAAACTGGATGAGACTACTTTCAAGTCAAAAATAAACAAATCCCAACAAAAACATTAACAAGGACGGCTATTACAAAGCAGTGAAACTGTACTATTGGATGTTCGCTATATCGAACATCCTTTAACATAGGGCATTTCAGTTACTTTTAGATTGTCTTTCCTTATTGAAAATTTATCAATACATTTGAGAATGAAATTAATGATTTGAATACAGATTCAGTCAGAATGTTTAATTACATTTCTGATTACATCCATTCATTTTGTTCATTTCTCTACGCTCCCGCCAGAGGTCAGGCAGGCTTTTGACAGCATTTTTAACCGTTTTGATATTAAGGTTTGGTTTCTTGTCATACTGGATTTCAAATGGAGTATAAATTCCTAGAGCATAATGGGGTCGTTGATTACAATAGTCGTGAATAGCGTCCTTGAGATGTTCCTCTAGATGTTCTCTTTTGGAGATCGGTTGTTTAAACAGATACCTGTGTTTGAGTATCTTGTTACTGGCTTCCACCATTGAGTTGGATTGTTGAATATCCTTAAGAGCAATCTTTTTGGTAATGTCTACTTGAGATTCTCTAATAAACTGTTCGACAGTCTTATTGTTATTTTCAGAGCCTCCATCGACTATTAGATCAATTTCCTTAGTTGGCGTTAGATTTGTTCCGAACTCTTGCAAGACTGCTTCTCTAATAGTCTGTGTTCTGATTTTACCATTACACTTATCGGAGACTTTCCAATTGATAATGTACTTGGAGTAATTATCGACTATGAGATAAACATAGTGTTTTACATTGTCCAAGGTTTTAACGATTGTGATATCTGCGTGCCATGTATGATTTGGATTAGGAGCTTTGATAGGATCATATACTTTTTTGTATAATCCCTTCTTTGGCTTTTCTCTAAACTTGAATCGTTGATTATATCGATACCAAGAATCTAAAGACAAGTAGGTATGACCTTTTCGCATAGCATAACCCCAAACAGAACATACTGGCCAGTGAGCAAATCGTTTTCTGTTGAGTAACCTTTTCATAGTTTCAATTTCATTGAAACTTGCCTGGCTTGGAATTTTCTTGATACAAACTCCTATAGCCGAGTTCTCACATTTGAATTTAGATACCGTTTTCCAATAGGTATAACTCTGCATTTGGATTTCAAGGAACGAACAGATGGTTTTAACACCTCCTTTGATGGTATTCTTAGATCCTTCAATTACTCTTAATACTTCCCTGTAGTTTTCTTTAAAGGCATCTTTGATTTAGTCTTTACCGATTACATTTAGAATATTAATCTTGAGTTTGGTATAGGCAATGAACAATTGTTTTTCACGAGCAACCTTCTCATCATAGAAGAGTTTTAGATCGTCTACCTTATCTCCAATACTGGAAGCATATTCAAAACCAATGAACTTATCTTTCTCATCCTTCTTCCAACCTTGATAAGTTGATTTAGGAATGGTTTGTAAAAAGTCGTTTGGAAGCCACTTGGTTTGGATATCTAAAGCAAAGGCCATCTTCACAGTAGAATGATATGAATTTCTCAGTTTCACGTATAAATATTAATGTTAAAAATGCATCAATCGTCAAAGACCATATCCTTTTTTTGAAGCAGCCTGAAAATATTAAACTATTGATTACGTGTCAATTATACGTAAAAAATGTTCGACATAAGGCTCCTAGGGGCTACCCAGGGCATTTCAGTTACTTTTAGATTGTCTTTCCGGGGTCCCCCGTTAAAGTGGAAAAAGCTACAGGTATCGAATCCTTCAAAATTTAAATCATACGATAGCTTTTTCAGCTCCCTCTTTCTTTGACTTTTTGTTTATCGAATTAAAGTAACTTTTCCGTTTTCAAATATTCTTTTCTTTGAGCCTATATCTCTAAAAGTTACAAGGTATATATAAACCCCGTTTTGTACGATCTCACCCATAAATCTGCCATCCCAACCTTCCAAAATCTCATTACTTTCGAATAGGACTTCTCCCCAGCGGTTAATTAGTTTTAGGTTATACATATCTACGTATCCTGGACCTATAACATTGAATTCATCATTCAAGCCGTCGCCGTTGGGTGTAAACCCGCTGGGTATATAGTATACTAAATCTGGGAATACCGAAATTGTTTTTGATGTTGTATCTGAACAACTAAATTCATTCGTTGCGATAAGTTTCACTTCTCTAGTGCCAGAGTCTTGGAAAGTGAATTGAAAATCATCCTCATTACTTTCTGAAAACCCATCAATTTCCCATCTTAAGAAATCCGCATCAATAGAACTATCGCTAAAGAGGTACTGTGTTTCTTTTTTCCATGACTTTGTTTTTTTGTAAACAAATACTGCGTAAGGAACAGGATGAACAACCGCTATTTTTTTGTATTCTATAGTATCTGAGCAATCTTGCTCTGTACTTACAACTAGAGTTACATCAAAACTGTCAGCCGAACTGTATTGATGAATAGGCGATTCTTCACTGCTGGTATTTCCGTCTCCAAAACTCCATCGACTCGATACAGTTCCAAATTCGAATTTTGATAAATTTTCAAATGATACTAGCTCACCTAAGCACACCTCATCTGGCGTAAATTGAGCCACAGGCATTGGATAAATAGTTACAGCTTTGGTCAAGCTATCAAAACATCCTTGATCAGATTCTATCGTCAGTTGAATGGTATAGTCATCTGCACTCGAATAGACTTGATTAAGTGTATCGATGTTAAGATAATCTGTACTTTCGGTCGTCCAGGTTCGGGATTGAACAGCTCCTTGAGCAAGGGTACTCTTATTTATAGCAACGATCTCATGATCACGGAAGCACTCCAGACTATCGTCTATGGTAAACTGAGCCTTCGGTTGAGCGTGAACAGTAAGTGTTTGCTCTGTAGTATCCCTACAATCAAAGCCAGACACCAACTCCAATCGAACAGGGTAGGATCCAAAGGTAGAATAGATTTTAGTAGTATCATCTGCAGTCATACTAGAGACCCCGTCCCCAAAGCTCCATAGCTTATTGATACTTCCAGCGGATATCGACCCTTGATAGTCTATGGCAAACTCATTGCCGCGTTCACAGAGGTGTGTCGTATCTGGCGTAAATTGAGCCACAGGCATTGGATAAATAGTTACAGCTTTGGTCAAGCTATCAAAACATCCTTGATCAGATTCTATCGTCAGTTGAATGGTATAGTCATCTGCACTCGAATAGACTTGA
>Ga0306865_1000108_pt1 | contig 45719 bp, 41 predicted proteins | sample AntRauTorckE5431_FD_190441 | JGI IMG/M metagenome (GOLD analysis project Ga0306865, IMG submission 190441) | Saline lake microbial communities from Rauer Islands, Antarctica - Metagenome Torckler E5 #431 (v2) (version 2) | ecosystem: Environmental > Aquatic > Non-marine Saline and Alkaline >... | reverse complement strand
TGAACCTCCTTAAAAACGAAAAAACCAATAAACTTGGTGTAAAAAGTAAGAGGCTCAAAGCTGGATGGGATAACCACTATCTCATCAAAGCACTAAACCTTTTGAAAGTTTAATGCGTTTGCCCTGATTATGTGAACATTCGTTAGTGAGTTAATATTTTTACTTTACTCTTGCAGTAGCAAAAGTTAAGGGAAGCGAAGTTTAATTCTTCCACTGTACCCGCAGCTGTATTGTTCTGTTAATGATGTGGTAAATCTTAATCCACTGCTCGCCGAGGCGAGTGGGAAGGATACTACATCAGGAACTAAGTCAGAAGACCTGCTTATGCTAATAGTACTCAATATGCTTTCGGGAAAAGAAGCTGTAAGAGCCGGTGGTGCCTGCACCAGACTTTTGTATATTTATATTCCTGTGGTTATTGTTTTTTGAAAAAAATAAAACACAAACCAGTGAAAACAGCCTTTGCTGTCATATCAATTTTTATCACTTGCACCGCAATGGGGCAGGTGGAAGATGTACGTGTGCTCCGTCTGGACTCTGGTGTTCTAATGGGTCCTATATTTTTAGATTCTATCACAGTAGGAGTACGCAAACAGCTTGAGGGTAAAGAGCTTATATCAGGCACATTATTGAAGGCCAATCCGAATCAGAACTTTGCGGAGCTACTCCAAAAACAAAGTGGAATCTTTATACGTAGCAGTGGGGCGGGAATGCTAAGTACTCCTAGCTATAAAGGTCTAGGGACCCAACAGACTCCTATCTTGATAAATGGTGCCAATATGCAGAGTAGTATGAATGGGACTATGGATCTCAGTCTTATAGATGCTGCTCACTTTGGCAGAGTGTCATTAACTAAAGCTGATGCTAGTACTACGGGAGCACAAAGCATGGGAGATGCTATAAGCCTTTCTTCCTTATCAAAAAATGATGGACTCTATATCGGGCTAAGTACAAGTAGTCAAAAAGAGCTATCTGCGAACATAAAATACGTTCAAAATAAGAAGGAATGGAGCTATAGCATCAGTGGAGTAGCTACTCAGTCTGAAAACGAGGTAAGCTTAGAACACTACGGTATTGATGGTTTACAATCCAATACAGACTTTAAGCGGGCTAGTCTACTCCAGACGATTGGTTACAAGTGGCTTCACAGTGAATGGACGAACACGCTGTATCTGCAAGGGTCAGAAAGAGGAGTACCTCCTCAGATAAATCTAACTAACGATAGTAGACAATTAGATGTCAACGCTATGATGGTTAATAAATATAAAATTAAGACCTCTGAAAACTGGGTATATGAGGCTGCGAATCAGATATGGGCGGAACAAATCGTTTTTGATAATGCCCAAAATGGTGTTCAAACTGATAGTAGGGTGTTCAATTCTAATACGACTGCTTCTGGTAGTAAGTATTTTAAAAATAAATGGTACGCCAAGTTTGGAATAGGTCAAAGTAGTGCCATATATACTTCAGAAGCTTTAGCAAGTGACGCAGTGTGGAATAGACCTAGAGTCTTCCTGAAACTTAGAAAGTCCTATGATAAAGTAAGATTTAGTCTGTCACAAAATACGGTATTTTACGAAGGTAAAGAAGCATTTAGTGGAGAGTTAAAAAGTGAAGGAGATTTTGCACTAGTGTATACTTGGTCTGCATCTGTAAATAAGGTTTACCGCTTGCCTGTGCTTAATGAGTTGTATTGGTATATGCCAGGAGAGGCTGTGGGTAATCCAGATCTGAAACCCGAGCAAGGCTATAAAATAGATGCAGAAGTGGGACGGTATGGAAGAAGACTACAAGTGACTCTAAACCCACATGCGGGAGTATTTCAAAACTGGGTTCAGTGGGTAGGATCTGGAGAAGTTTCACCTAAAAATATACCCAATGTGATGGTATATGGTGCCGTGCTTACTGCTAACCATGAGCAAAAACTTAAAAAATTAAAGCTTCTTACTCAGGTTAATGTACATTGGGTGAGTGCTACGTATCAGTTTGATAATGAAAAGGATACTAGAAATAATAAACAACTAATTTTCACTCCCCAACTTACAGGAAATTTAACACTTACATTGGTGCATAGCGATTTTGGCGTGTATATAAACTCCCAGTCAGTAAGTGCCAATTATGTAGCAAGTGATAATAGTAGTTTTATAGAACCCTACCAGCTGTATGAGCTAGGAGGGTACTACGAGTGGAAAAATATTAGAATAGGTACTGTAGCTAGTAATCTACTAGATACGCCCTATTTTACTCAGCCACGTACTCCACTACCAAGAAGAATTTTTAAAATTAACATCAATTATATAATACCATTCAAAAAATGAAAAGACAATTATTAGCAGTATTAGCAGTAGCATCTATTATGATCAGCTACGCACAGTTCGACCATCAGCGAGTTTACTCTACATTCGATAATTTGCCTCTTGCAAAAGCAGATACCTTCAATAATGGTGCAGACTCTAGCCTAGGGTTCACCCACTATGGAAGATTTTTCAACAATAGTTATAATCCAACTTATGGAAGCTGGAGTGGATGGGCACTTTCCAATATGACGGATACGATAACCGCAGGTTATGGTAACCAATACAGTGCTATCACTGGCCAGGGTGTAAGTGGTACGCGTAATTATATGGTAAGCTCAGGAAGTGGAGCATATATCAAACTAGATGAAGCAACTACAATTTCTGGTGCTTACTTTACCAATGCTACGTATGTTGCTCGTGATATGGAGCAAGGAAGTGGTTTTAGTAAGAAGTTTGGAGGAGATGACGGAAATGACGAAGATTTCTTTAGAGTAATCATACGTTCATTTTTGGCCAATGAATTGGTAGACAGTACCCTATTTTATTTAGCGGATTACCGTTTTGAAGATAATAGCAAAGATTATATTGTGAAAGATTGGACGTTCGTAGATTTCAATGGTGAAGAGAGTACCGATATCGAGATAGATAGTGTGAGCTTCAGATATGAAGGCAGTGATGTAGGAGCATTTGGACTGAATACTCCTGCTTATTTATGTATGGATGATTTCAATGCAGTCAGTATTGAAGAAAGTGCAGATCCATTTATTTCAATTGGAGTTGACACTTTTTACAATGGATCTGATAATGCTGGAGGTATTAATGCAGGTTATTTATTCTTTAATAACAACTATAATCCAGACTGGAATAGCTGGAGTGGATGGTCATATAGCAGTAAGCTAGATAATACTACCGCCGGTTTTGGAAACCAGTTTAGTTGTATCAATACTGAAAGACCTAGTTTCTTTGTGTCAGGAGGTCAGAAAACTGAGATACGCTCACCGTATTTAGAAGGAAGAAATGATATGTTATTCAAGACTCGCAGAGCTGCACCTTGGCCTATGTCTATATCTGTGACTAACAGTGCGTATGCTGCACTAGACATGGAGAATGGTAGTGGATTTAGCAAGAAGTTTGGTGGAGACTCCGGAGATGATGCCGATTTCTTTAGATTACTAGTAAATTATGTGAATGCTGCAGATAGCGTTATCAGAACGGATACTACGTATCTAGCAGACTTTAGATTTGATGACAATAGCCAAGATTTTATACTAAAGGATTGGAAAGAAATCAAATCTTACGATGATAATGAGAATCAATTTTACCATAAAATTAAGTTTAGTTTGGAATCTTCTGATAATGGTTCTTTTGGGATGAATACTCCTGCATTTTTCTGTTTGACGTATGATTTTGAGATAGCAAATATAGAAAGGTTTATCAATGAAGTAGAGGTAAACGTGTTTCCTAATCCAGCATTAGAGGAAATTAACTTTGCCGCGGAAGAAACTATCAATGAGATACAAATAATAGGTATGGATGGAAGATTACTAATCGATTATACTGCTGAGTATACTTCTAAAAATATAAGTGTAGACCTAACTCTTCTGACTTCAGGTGTTTACTTTGCGGTAGTGTATACTGATAAAGGTATAGCTACTAAGAAGTTTATTAAAAAATGAGATATATCTTTATAATACTAGCATTTGCTGCTTTTGGCACTCACGCCCAATTTGATGGAGCTGGTGGTGAACCAGGCAGCAAATCTGTACATAAGGATGACGCTAGTATAGTGGCTTGGGCAGATGCTGCTGAAGTAATGCTAGGCCCAGTACAGATAAATGATACAGCACAAGGATATCCTACAATCGGCACTAGTAATAGTGCCGTAGGACCTTTTGATGGGAGCGTACTAAGTTTAGGAGATGGAGGGTTTGTTACCTTATCTTTTAGTCAACCCATAGTAAATACAAACGGTTATGACTTTGCTATTTTTGAAAATGGATTTAAAGTGGGACTGTCGTATTACCTAGAGTTAGCTCACGTAGAAGTAAGTACTAATGGTACGGATTTCGTACGGTTTCCGAGTGAAAGTCTCAGTGATACCTCATTTCAGACAAATAATTTTTCATATACTGATCCCGAAAGAATAAAAAACTTAGCAGGAAAACATCAAGCACCTTATGGTACTTTATTTGATTTAGAAGAACTTGGATTAGAAGAAGTGAGCTACATCCGAATAGTAGATGTGATAGGATGTATAAATGATAGTTTTGGTACTAGAGATAGTAAAGGTAGAATAATCAATGATCCTTGGCCTACGCCATTTGCCAGTAGTGGTTTTGATCTAGATGCTGTGGCTGTAGTGAATGGGAGTTTACTTTCTGTTCTTTCTCCTGAAGGGTACGCTAAAGCTAATCCTTTGATATCTAACTCAGTAAGAATAGGTAATAGGTTGAAACTAAAATCTGAATGGGAGGGAAGCCGGATCAGCTGTAGAGACATGAATGGCCGTGAGCTATCTTCATTTTCTTCAGAAATAGCGACTCTTTATACGGCTGGAGTATACACTGTTACCATATATAAAGATAATCAGATATGGGTGCAAAAAATTATTGTTTACTAGTTGTCTTAAGCCTCATTGTATTCATATTTAATGGATGTAAACCAGATGAAGAGGTACTTCCAGATGTTTTCAGTGGGTCTCAAGTACTTATCGCAAATCAAGGAAACTTTGGCTGGGGAGAAGGTACACTATCGGTATATTATGAAGGTTCTAAAACCATAGAAAATGAGGTCTATTCGAGCGTAAATAATTCTACACTAGGCAATGTGTTTCAAAGTATTTCTAGAATAAATGATAGTTACTATTTCGTAATCAACAACTCAGGAAAGGTAGTGGTGACAGACACTAACTTTAATGAGACTCAAACTATAGACGGTTTTGTTTCTCCACGATATGTGTATGATATAGATGGGAGTAAGGCGTATGTAACAGATCTGTATGCTAATAAAATTTCAATACTGGACCTGAAGTCTAATACAGTGACTAATGAAATAGTCACAGGTCAATGGGCTGAAAAAGCTATGCTTTTAGATGGTATGTTTTGGTATACAGCTCCTAATTCTAATAAAGTATATGGTATAGATACGGATACGGATCAGCTTAAGGATAGTATAGCAGTAGGAGAGAAGCCAGAGAGTATTATAAAAGATAAAAATGGAGTGCTATGGATATTGTGCAAAGGGGATGAAAGTAAGAATGAATCTGCTAAGCTAATGTCTTTGAGAATAGAGGAAGCTGATATCACAGTATTAGGTATAGATGTAGCGGGAGTTCCTACATCCTTAGCCTATGACGAAAAAAATAATAGTGTTTATTTTTTATCAGATAAAGTTTGGGTACTCAGAATTAATGAGGGAGGTCAGCCCGAAACTTGGCTAGAAATACCTAATGCAGTGTTTTATGCGGTAGGTGTAAATCCTATAAGTGGAGATGTTTATCTGTCTGATACGCGAGATTTTGTTTCTAAAAGTACAATTTACAGATACTCTAGTGATGGGATTCGCCTCGATGAGTTTTCGGCGGGTATTATCGCAGGAGATTTCTTTTTTCCGTAAGAAAACAAGCTCTTTAAATTTTTAGTAACTTTGTGTATGAATCGTATGAATACTCTAAGACCAAAAATTTTAATGACCTATTTAGTAATTTTAGTGCTGGGCATTATTTCTGGATGTAAAGACGATACTCCAGATCCTGTACTTATTATTCCTGAGGTCAAAGTTGAAAAAAGAAATGTACTAATAGCTAATCAAGGGACTAGTGGTGACGGTTCATTATCAATACATGAGACGCTTAGTAAGGAAGTAAGATATAATGTCTATGAGACGTTTAGTATGGAGGTAAGACATAATGTGTACCAAGAAGCTAATGGTGAAAGGCTAGGTGGTATTTTAGTTGCTCTTACGCAGATAGATGACAAGTATTATTTTGTACTTCAGGATGTTGGAAAAATCATCGTGACAGATTCTAGTTTCAGAAAAGTAGGTGAGTTTTCCGGATTGAAATCGCCAAGTCAACTATATAAAGTGGCTAAAGAGAAAGCCTATGTTACAAGTGCTACGGCCAATTATTTAACCATTATTGACTTGGAAGATTACAAAACAACCGGTATCATTGGTACAGGGGTAGAAGTTACTCATGCAGTAGTGAAGGATAGCTTTTTTATATGTCTAGTGCCTAGCCAAAACACTTTTCTTGAAATAGATGGAATAAGAGATAGTGTTACAAATGTGATTTCGGCACATAGCGGACTGAAAGGTATTTTTTTAGATAATACTAATTTGGTAAGACTTTATTCTGACGCGACTTACACGATATCTACTTGGTTCCGGTCAAACGGTGAAAATGTCTTACAGGGAATTTTATTGCGAGGTCGTTCAGCGTCAGTTGTATATTCTTCAACGCAGGATAAATTTTATTACATCAATATAAATGATAATTCTATCTGGGAAAGTGAGGTTGAATTTCGTTCTGCAAGAAGTAAGCTGTTCGCAGAAGTGGCAGAGTTGCACGAGGAGCTGCAAACCTTAGCTATAGACCCTCTAAATGGAGATGCTTTTACATCTTATCAAATGAAGGGTAGTGACTCCACTCGAGTTTTGTGTTACTCACAAACAGGACAATTAATTAATGAGTTTTCAGTCCCTTCTCCTACAAGTAACTTCTTTTTTCCGTAAGAAAACTCTCGAGCGATTACCTTCGCAGTCTTGATTAAATTCAAAGATATATTTAAACTAGCCCAAGGCTACAGATCTCAACTCATTCAATTTTTTGGGTTCAATGTGCTCACGTCTATATTTAATGTAGTAAGTATAGGGATGGTGATACCATTTCTCAAAGTAATTTTTAAGGATGACGATGCTGTTTTAATTCCTGCCGTATTCAGCACAAGTCCTTCTGATTTTCTCAAGTTTTTAGACTATGAAATGAGTCTAAAGATACTGGAATGGGGAAAGTATAATGCGTTACTCTATTTCTCTATCGGTATTATTATCGCTTTCTTTTTAAAGAATATCTTCCTTTATTTCTCATTTTATAATCTCGCCTATGTGCGAAGTGCAGTGGTGAGAGATATCAGAGAGACCTTATATAATCATATTCTCAGATTACCACTTAGCTATTTCAATAAAGAAAAAAGAGGAGATACTATATCTCGATTTACCAATGATGTAAAAGAAGTGGAGTGGAGTCTACTAGGAGTCATAGAGTTATACTTCAAGCATCCTGTAGCTATACTTATTCCGCTAGTGACCTTATTTTTTATAAGTTATCAGCTTACATTCTTTGTGGTCGTGGTCTTGCCTATCAGTGGTTATTTAATAAGTAGAGTAGGAAAGAAATTAAAACATGCTGCTCAACTGGGACAAGAGAAAATGGGAGAAGTCCTTTCTCACTTGGAAGAAAGTCTGCACGGTATCAAGATTATTAAAGCATTCAGTGCTACTAAGGATAAAGAAAGCCGTTTCAAAACGCTAAATGACGAACACTTTAGACTGATGGTGAAGTTGAATAGAAAAGAGTTTTTAGCATCTCCACTCAGTGAGTTTATGGCTAGTATCGTCATGAGTAGTATTCTCATTTACAGTGGGTCGCTTATTCTCAATACGGACTCTGCTCTTACAGGTGAGTTTTTGATAGGTTACATCGCAGTATTTTCACAATTGATTCCACCGGCTAAGGCGATCTCAGAAGCATTTTTTAGACTGAAGAAAGGTGCCGCGTCACTTGATAGAATCAATGATGTACTAGCAGCAGAGGTAGAAAAGAATAAGAATGGAATTCCTGCTCCAGAGTTTAGCACAGAGATACAACTTACAGATGTGAACTTCTCCTACGGAGACGGTCCTTTGGTACTTAAAGGTATAAGTCTAACTATCAATAAAGGAGAAACTGTAGCTCTAGTAGGATCTAGTGGTGGTGGTAAATCGACACTTGCAGATTTAATTCCTCGTTTCCATGAGCTCAATAGTGGAAGCATCACTATAGACGGTCAAGACATCAAAAGTATAGAGCTGAACTCGCTACGCAGCATGATGGGTATAGTAACACAAGATGCGATACTCTTTAACGATACCGCAGCCAATAATATAAAAATGGGGGATTTCTATCTAAGTGGAGATCAACTGATGAATGCAGCCAAGGTGGCCAATGCCCACGAGTTTGTGCGAGAACTGCCAGAGAGTTATAATACTAACTTAGGTGAAAAAGGAATGAACCTGAGTGGTGGTCAGCGTCAGCGAATGAGTATTGCTCGTGCTATAGCCAAAGAGCCGCCTATCCTGATACTCGATGAAGCTACTAGTGCCTTAGATACCGAAAGTGAGAAAATGGTACAGGATGCTTTAGAAAAGGTCATGCAAAATCGCACGAGTATCGTGATAGCACACAGACTGAGTACCATTCAAAATGCAGATAAAATTGTGGTTCTAGACAAAGGACAAATAGCCGAGCAAGGATCACATGCAGACCTGATGGCTAAAGGAGGAATCTATAAGAAGTTGGTGGATTTACAGACATTTGAGTAAGGGAAACATTATTTCGTAGGAACACGCCTCAGAGGCGTGTTCCTACGAAATAATAGAAATTGGGAATGCCATTCAAAAAGATAAAACAATATCGTCTTCCTGGATATAATTACGCATCAAATGATGCCTATTTTGTAACAATAATGTGTGCAAATAGAGATTGTTTTTTAGGGAGTATTGAAAATGGTAAAATAGAATATTCAGAAATTGGGGAGATTGTTTTAAACGAACTCAATATGGCTATCGAACATAAGAAAAACATAGTAATCCCAAATTATGTCATAATGCCAAATCATATTCATTTGATTGTTGAATTAAGAAATGAAGTGGTCACAGAAAAAGCTTCACCGAGCATTCTGCCATTAGGAGATGGATTTGAAAGGAAAGGGCATATTAGTCCTTTGCAGAAAGGTTCTTTAGGTGCATTTGTAAACCATTTCAAGGGTAGAATAACTAGACGATTAAAAGAACTTGAGTTTGTAGATTTTGGTTGGCAACCTAGATACAACGATAGAATTATTAGGAATATTGAGGAGTATAATGCTATCTCGGAATATATAGATGAAAACATTAGTAAATGGGATGAGGATTCTGAAGAATTATAGGAACACGCCTTTGTAGGAACACGCGGGTTGAAATCCGCCGTGATGGAAGGCGTGTTCCTACCAAAAAAACCATAAATTTGCTCACTTATAAATAAAACCAATTATGAGCCATAACATACAACCTGGGGTAGCTACAGGAGACGAAGTACAAGCAATTTTCAAACACGCAAAAGAAAATAGCTATGCTATGCCAGCTGTAAACGTAACCACTAGTAGCACGGTAAACGGCGTATTAGAGACTGCAGCGAAGTTAAACTCTCCAGTTATTATCCAATTTAGTAACGGAGGAGCACAGTTTTTTGCAGGAAAAGGATTAAGTAACGAGAATGAAAAATCTGCAATAGCAGGTGGTGTGGCAGGAGCTAAGTATGTACACGAGCTAGCAGTAGCTTATGGTGCTACCGTGATAATGCATACAGATCACGCAGCTAAAAAACTACTTCCTTGGATAGACGGTTTGTTAGATGCTAGTGAGAAGCACTTCGCAGAAACAGGAAAGCCACTCTATAGCTCGCACATGATAGATTTATCTGAAGAGCCTATAGAAGAAAATATAGATATCTGTAAAACTTACCTAGAGCGTATGAGCAAAATGGGGATGACTCTAGAGATAGAGTTAGGCATTACAGGTGGAGAAGAAGACGGAGTAGATAATACGGATGTAGATAGCAGTAAATTATATACTCAGCCTAGCGAAGTAGCGTATGCATACGAAGAGCTTATGAAAATAAGTCCAAGATTTACGATAGCAGCGGCTTTTGGTAATGTACACGGTGTATACAAGCCAGGAAATGTAAAGCTAACTCCAGTAATCTTGAAAAACTCTCAAGACCACGTACAAGAGAAGTTCAATACAGGAAGTAACCCAATAGACTTTGTATTCCACGGAGGGTCAGGTTCTACACCTGCAGAGATTAAAGAAGGTATCTCATATGGTGTTATCAAAATGAACATTGATACCGATACGCAATATGCATTCACAGAAGGAGTGAGAGATTACATGCTTTCTAAGAAAGACTATGTAAGTACTCAGATAGGTAATCCTGATGGAGACGATATCCCAAATAAGAAATACTATGATCCACGTAAATGGTTACGTGAAGGTGAGTTAACATACAATACTCGTTTAGAGAAAGCATTCGCCGACTTAAATAACTTAGGTACGTTATAAGTTTAAGTCTAAATAGAAATTTAAGTTTAAGTCTAAAGCCTTTCGCCGTGCGGAGGGCTTTTTTCATGTTGTTCTGCTTCTTTATATTTGTAATAATGAAAATCTACTTTCTTTCAGTTCTCGTGCTAGTTTTAAGTAGCTGTGAAAAAGCGAAATTTCCGTCGGAGTATAGCAAACAGCTACTTGGTGCTTGGGAGTGGGAGTCTTCGAGCTTGCAGTCACAGAACTGGACGGATACTCCAGAAAATACAGGAGAGACGAGGCAATTGGAATTTAAAGAAAACGGAAAATACCTAGAGTTCGTAAATAAAAAAAGAGTCTTAAAAGGCGATTATTATATAATTTCAGAAACTCAAAGCTTATTCTTAGAACTTCATTTAGAACATTCAAATGCTGATAATATCCTGGTGCGTATTGATGGAAATGGTCCAGGAACATTATCAGTGAATTCATACATAAGGTCTAACATGGATCAGGGAGATTATGTACAATACATCAGAATAAAATAGTATCTTTAACGAATAACTATAATGAAAAAATCAATCTTACTGGTATTCAGTTTCGTCCTTTTATTCTCCTGCCAAGAGGTAGATCTACCTACACCTGAGTCTGAAAATATAATAGGCGAGTGGGAGTGGTTAGAGTCAGTAGGTGGAATCTCTGGTACAGGACAGATTACACCCAGTAGCCAGGGAGAAACTCGGCAATTAGAGTTTAAGAAAAACGGGAAGTTTAGATATTGTAGAGATGATAAGAAAGAGGATAAAGGTGATTTCACCATAACTGCAAATTCTGATTCTTGGGGAGAGTATCTTGTTCTGAAGTTGGAAGGAGACGAAACCTCAAAGAGTGGGCTGTCTTTTCTTTCTAGTGATACCATACAATTAGTACCTGTAGATTGTGCAGACTGCTACAGTGCCTCTTACGTAAGAAAGTAACCTTATCCATTTCTGCACGTACTGCATCCATCGGATGCGATTTATTCTACTATTCATCATTTCATTTATGTTGATGGTTTCACAGGCTCAACATACACTTTATCTCTTTCCAGGGCAAGGTTCAGACTCAGCTATATTCAGCAAGATGAATTTTCCAGTTTCGTTTGATTTGAAGTATATGGAGCTGCCTACACCTCATAAAGGAGAAATGCTCCCTGAATATGCTAAACGGTTTGTAAGCCAAATAGATACTACAGAAAAATATAGTCTCATAGGAGTTTCTCTTGGCGGTATGATATGTACAGAGTTAGCAGATCTCTTAAAACCTGAGAAAGTCATACTGATAAGCAGTGCCAAGTGTGCTGCAGAACTGCCGGGCAGATATCGCTTTCAGCAGAAAGTTCGACTAACAGAGCCATACCTGCCAGCTGGTTTAAGGGAGGAGCACTGCTACTGCAGCCCATAGTAGAACCCGATAGAAATAAAGAAAAAGCCACCTTCAAGCGGATGCTCAAAAGCAAAGACAAAATCTATATGAAGCGAGCAGTAGATATGATAATCAACTGGCAACGAGAAATCTATAACCCAAACATAATCCAAATACACGGAGACCATGACAATACACTACCCATAAAAAATGTTAAGGTTACGTTGATAGTAGAAGGTGGAAGCCACATGATGGCACTTACAAGAGGTGAAGTAATTGGTAAGCTTATTCGGGAGCAGTTGTAACTCTGAGTGGTCCGCTTGTGGCTTAAGCACTCGACAATAGGAGAGTGTATTCCCTGTCTGCCGCAGGGAAGGATGAATAGTAGCGGTACGCATAAATAAGCTCATTGTTTGGACTGCTTTTAATTATTCAAGGAATGGCATCTGGTATTCATATAGGAGTAAGGACAGGATTGTACTTGTGTGTCGTAATTACCACTGGAGTATTATACTATGGGGATTACTTTTTGAAGATGAGGAAGAAATGATTAGTGTACTCCCAATACCGTATGAGCGTCTATATTGAGTTTCTTGCAAATCAATCGAGCTACTTTTAGTGTTGGTTCACTTTTGCCATTGAGGTATTCACTCACCCGAGACTTGCTCACACCGAGTAGGTCAGAAAGCTTAATTTGGTTGAGATCCATTTCGTACATTCTTAGTTTTATCACTTCTACCAGAGTAGGTGGAGTCACCGTAATATGCTCCTCCTCATAATCTGCCACTAGGTCAGAGAGTAGGTCCAGCTCTATGAAGTCTTTATCATCCGTAGACGTTTTATTATCTACTACGAGCAGCAGTTCCTCTATGCGTTTGCAAAGTACTTCGTATTCTTTCTTTGTTTTTATGCTTCTCATTTCTGTTTATATTTTCAACTAATTACTACTCTCTAATAACTGAGGTTTTATACACACGACCTTCTAAATCTATTAAAAGTAAAAAGTATACTCCCTTTGGTTTATTACCCAAATAGACAATTTTCGAATTACTCTCTATGATTAATTGTCCTAATGAGTTAAAAACTTTTAATGCTAAGGGTTTAGTTGATTCAATATTCAGATAATCTTTTACTGGATTAGGATAGACGGTAATATTAGAAGCATTAATATGCTCGTCTAATGATAATATAACTACTTGTATACTTGATGTGTCAGACGAACATCCGTATTCAGATATGAATACACATTGATAGAGACCTTTTTTAGTAATTAGTATAGAGCTGTCAAAACTTCTATTGATGAGTTCACCATCTAGTATCCAATTGTGCCACCCTGTTTTATTAGAGTAGATACTTTGACCATTGTTACGAAGATATGGTATATGTGGTGTGGGTAGTAATGATATTGTTACACTGTCGTATTGGCCATTGCAGTTCTCATTGTAGTCAGTTACATTTAGGATGTATTTACCTGGTTTTGTAACTTTAAGCGTAGAAGAGGTATCCCCAGTATTCCAAATATACGTTTTGAAATTGCCAGGAGCTAAAAGTAAATCTATAGTACACAGACTAATATCTGATAGTAGATTTATTTTATTCTTACCTACAACTTCAACTGCAATATTACTGGTTGATTTACATCCTGAAGTATCTTCTATTTTTATACTTAAAAGGAAATTGTCCTTAAGTAACAAACTATCTGGGCGGTACATGAATGAGTCCTTGTTGGAATAATTACTTTCATTGACTTTCCATTGGTAGCTAAGTGAACTGCTGTCAGTATTATAGATAGATGGAACTATGGTAGACTGCTCCAACATACAGATAGAGGCTTGATATGGCAAGACTACTTGTGGGTTACTGATGTGTACATCTTTAGATACGCTATAGCCATACCCTGCAATATCTGTAAATCGTATTGCTATATTGAATTTTCCGTTTTCTAAAAAGGTTACAGTATCTTTTAATGAAGTGCTATTTTGGGTGCCGTTAGATGAGAAAATATAATCATCATATCCTTCATTAATAATACCTTCAAACTTTTGCTGCCAACAGCTTATAGAGTGGCTATAATACTCTTGTGATAGTGAGTCGTATTCTACAAAGATTTCATATTGACCACAACCAAGATCTTGTATTTTAAATTCTATATTTGGTTTTGGGACAATGTAGAACGGAAAATTAAATGACACTGATGCTGACTGGGTACAACTAAAATCATTTACGGCTCCTTTTAGGAAATATGGTTCTGTGTTTATGTCATTACTATCTACCTTCCAAATATATTGCAGCGTTGGGTTAAGTGAAGTACTATCTAAAAGAGTGTACTGACCAAAACTTAATAAAGTATCAAGTGAAAATGCCACCGAATCTAAGATTATTGAATCAAAAGACCCGAAAATATCAAAAGACTTAATTGTTATCGAGATAATCTCTCCCGGGTTAGCATATCGTTTATGAGGATCTTCTAACCTTACTGAAGGAGCAGAGTTTATTCCTTTGTAAGAGATGGAATCTGTGTTACTCACTACAAATTCTCTTCTTACTTCTCCTACTATGTTTTCATTAGAGTCTACTTCACTGATTTTCAAAACTGCGACAGCTTTTTCATTGCACCTTGTTTTGGTATAATATAAATCTGATTGGTCTAGACACACACCTATAATTGGGTTGGCAATACAGATACTACGAAAAGGGTATTGCTTGCTAGGATTATAAGCAGAAAATGGATAGTACCAAGCCATTTTATTATTGTTAATGTAGCCTAGAACTGTAGATTGATTATTGTAGAGCTTATCAAAGTTTTGATAAGTATCATAACGTATATCATTATATCGACTTGTGGTTAAATAAAAAGATGTATTCTGACAACTCTGGTCATCCAAACTAAAGTCGTACCAAGGAGACTTATTTACTCCCATTGTGCAATAATTAAACCAGCAGAAGTTATAGTGTTTTGAGCCCGTATCAATAGTAGTAATGCTATTGTCTCTAAACCCACCTTGATAGTCTACCTGAAAAGTACAGCTATCCTTTATACTTAAAAACACAGTAGAGGCTAAGTTAATACTCGCTTTATGAACGACTTCTACGATGTCATATTCTGTACCGTTAGTACTATTGCATTTACTAAAAGAGTCATTACAAAATCTTCTGATTGACGATACTGATTCTATCACAGGCGAGAGTTTCTCTTTGAGGTTATAGTTTCCCTTTGGAAATATATAAGAATCAAAAGAGGGAATAATGTAAGAACCTTCACATCGTATGAATGTACGGTAGGTGATGGTCATAATGCCACTACTTCCCTTGGCATAGTTGAGTTCTGTAGCTACCACTTGGCCATAGCATGGCAATAATAAAAGTACTAGTAATAATGTGATTGAAAACTTTTTTATCATTGGTATATTCTCAAGACCAGTAAGTAGTTATAGATGATGCTTATGTCACAACAAATTGTCCAACATTTGGATTCCTTCCGATAAGCAGCAGGACAATGTGACAATTCCCCCTAACTACTCAAAGCCCCAATCAAATCATACTTGGTAAGTATGTGAATGGTGCCGCTAAGTTCTTTTACGAGTACAGCTGGATTTTCTTTATTGATAAGGCTAGATACTTGATCTATAGATGCAGAAGTAGCTACCATAGGGAAGCTTGGTTGCATTACCTCACTTACTTTATGGTCTGCTAGCTTAGGATTCTTGAGTAACTGTGATAGCAAGTGATGGTCACTTACAGATCCTACATATTCTCCATCAGCACTCATTACAGGTAATTGAGAGATTCCATGTTTCTCCATCAGGTCAAAGGCAGCTTTCACATGATCTGTATCGTGCACAGTAAGCATAGGCAAGTGTCTGTGTGCAGAGATCATATCCTCTGCGGTTTTAGGAGTAGCGTCTAAAAATCCGCGTTCTTTCATCCACTCATCATTGAATGCTTTGCTCATGTAGCGACTAGCATGATCGTGAAATAGTACTACTACTACATCAGTTGGCTTTAGCATATGAGCACATTGTAGGATTCCTTTCACGGCACTTCCTGCACTATTTCCTACTAGCATTCCTTCTTCTCTTGCTAGTTTTCGTTGCCAGAGTAGTCCATCTTTATCTGTCACTTTCTCAAAGTGATCTATCATATCAAAGTTGACATTTTCAGGAAGGATATCTTCTCCTATACCTTCGGTGATATATGGATAGATTTCTTTCTCATCAAATTCGCCCGTTTCGTGCATCTTTTTGAAGATAGATCCATAGGTGTCTATTCCCCAGCATTGAACGTCTGGATTTTTTTCTTTTAGGTATCTGCCTACACCACTTATAGTTCCTCCTGTACCTACACCTACTACGAAGTGTGTTACTTTACCTTCTGTCTGTTCCCAGATCTCAGGTCCGGTGCTTTCATAGTGGGCTACAGCATTACTTGGATTATCATATTGGTTTACGTACCACGCATTAGGTATTTCATCACCTAGTCTTTTGGATACAGAGTAGTAGGAGCGAGGGTCCTTAGGATCTACGTCCGTAGGGCATACGATTACTTCTGCACCTACAGCCTTTAGGGCATCTACCTTTTCTTTACTTTGCTTATCCGTAGTTACGAAGATGCATTTATAACCTTTTATTACACCTACTATTGCTAGTCCCATTCCGGTGTTACCACTGGTGCCTTCTACTATAGTTCCTCCTGGTTTTAGTCTACCATCTGCTTCTGCATCTAGTACCATTTTTAGGGCCATACGGTCTTTTACCGAGTTGCCAGGATTAGTAGTTTCTATCTTGGCTAAAACCACGCAGGGAAGACTTTCTACTGTTTTGTTAAGTTTTACAAGGGGAGTGTTACCTATAGTTTCTAGTATGTCGTTGTAATACATTAGTGCAAATGTAAGGAAGTAGAAGTCTAATTTAGTCTTTATATTACCATTTAATACTCGCGTTATTCTCGAGTAATGAAGAGTGCATACTGTTACCCCTTGAGAAGAAAAAGACAGTAGATTAGTTTGTTATTTTTTTGTATATCAACTGTCGGTAATCTTATGTAGACTAGTAAGACTCTAAGTGTCTGCTTATGATTACCTGACTGATAAAAGATTAAGAATGTTACTAAACATCTATTTAGAAACCGTTTTTATCGGATAGGAGTAGGATAATTTGTCAAAAAATAGAGATTTGTGGCAGTTAAAAACAAAAATGAAAAAAATATATACGTTAATTTTAGGGTTTGCTGCTGTATTCAGCAGTCTTTTTGCCAAAGCAGATGAAGGTATGTGGATACCCGCACTGCTTACAGACAATTATGCAGAGATGCAGCGACTGGGTCTAAAGATGACTCCAGAGCAGATTTACGATATCAATAACAGCAGTATGAAAGATGCTATAGTGAGATTAGGTGGCGGATTCTGTACAGGTGAGATCATCAGTAATCAAGGTCTTATACTTACTAATCACCACTGTGGATACAGTGCTATCCAAAAGCTAAGTACCACGACTGCTAATCACCTGAAGAATGGTTTTTGGGCTAAAAACCACTCAGAAGAAAAATCTGCAGGTTTTAGCGTGTCATTTTTAGTGAAAATAGAAGACATTACAGATAAGGTTCTGGACGGAGTAGCTGAAGATGCTATGGGTCAAGGTCGTGATACGGTCATTGCGAAAAACTCTTCAGCTATCAGAAAAGAATTATCGAACGATGGAGGCTACGAGGTAGACATCAAAGAGATGTTTAGTGGGAATAAGTACTTTGCTTATGTATATGAGACTTTTGGAGATGTGAGACTAGTAGGGACTCCTCCCGAGAGTGTAGGTAAGTACGGTGGAGATACAGATAACTGGATGTGGCCACGCCACACGGGCGACTTTTCTATGTTTCGTGTATATGCGAGCAAGGATAATAAAGCGACTAAGGACTATGCAGAAGATAACATACCGTATACACCTAAGCACCACTTACCAGTAAGTATGAAAGGAGTAGAGCAAGGAGATTTTGCTATGATCTGGGGATTCCCAGGAAGTACAGATAGATACCTTTCTTCTTATGGAGTAAAAAATGCTACCGACTTAGATCAGCCTGCTCGTGTAAAAATAAGAAGAGCCAAACTAGATGTGTATGAAAAATACCAAACTCAAGATGAAGCAGTAGACCTCATGTATTCTGCTAAGCACGCACAAGTAGCTAACTACTGGAAATACTTTATGGGACAGACACGTGGTCTGAAACGATTAGATATAGAAGGAAAGAAAAGAGGAGAAGAAGAGGCATTTACTAAATGGGTAAATGAAGGTGACGTTGCACGCAAGGAGAAGTTTGGTAACGTAATCAGTATGTATGAAGATGCGTATAAAGTATACGACGAAAAAATTCTGGCTCAGACGTATTGGATGGAAGCTATCTACGGTATAGAGTTTACCAAGTATGGATTTGGATTTAGTAGATTGTCTGGTCTGTATGAGACACTTAAAAAAGAGAAAGACAAAGAAGCTAAAGAGAAGATACAAGGTCAGATAGATGCTACTATAGCTAGCTTAACAGCCGCTACACCTGGTAACTTTAAAGATTACTACATGCCTATAGACAAGGAAGTAGCTTTAGCGATGGTTACCTTCTATGTAAATGATATTCCAGCGGATCAAAGACCTGCAGATTTTAATACAGTATTAGCTAAGTGTAAAGGAGATGTAGCAGAGATGGTTGCTATTATTTTTGATAAATCAATTTTAGTAGATGAAGCTAAAGCAATGGCATTCTTAGAGAAGCCAAGTGCTAGAAAATTGTCTAAAGATCCTGGGGTAATTTTCTCAGAGACTATGTTAACTTTTTACCGAGGTGATTTACAAACTATGTTTGGAGATGCAGAGCAAAAAAGAGCTACAGCAGATAGACTATACAAAGCAGCATTATTTCAAATGCATCCAGATAAAGCATTTGCTCCAAATGCAAATAGTAGTATGAGATTCAGCTACGGACAAGTATTAGAGTACTCTCCCGGTGATGCTATGCAGTATAAGCACTTCACTACTATGAAAGGTGTACTGGAGAAGTATCAGCCAGGAGATCACGAGTTTGACTTACCTCCTAATTACCTGAAAGTAGCTAGAGAAAAAGATTACGGTGATTATGCCAAGAAGGGAGAAGATCTTAGAATCTGCTTCTTGAGTAATAATGATATCACTGGTGGCAACTCTGGTAGTCCAGTAATTAATGGAAACGGTGAATTAATCGGTCTTGCTTTTGATGGTAACTGGGAAGCTATGAGTGGTGATATCGCTTTTGAGCCAGACTTACAACGTACGATATCTGTAGATATTCGCTATGTACTGTGGTGTATAGATAAGTTGGCAGGAGCTAAGCATATCGTAGATGAGATGACACTCGCTAGATAAGCTCGACAAAAAATAAACATTAAAAAAGGATCAAGTCTCATAGAGATTTGGTCCTTTTTTTTGTCAAAATAGATTTAGAATATTCGAGTAATTATCGAGAGTTGAGATTACGTTATATCCGTTGTGTCATAAATAATACGCTGATTTGTATATTTCCTATGATACACCTAATGTTTTAGCTCTTGGTATTTCAAAAATGGGGTACGTAGCGATATATTTGCACTAAAATCAAATTACAATATGAATAAATCAATTTTACTGATTGCGGTGCTTGCTTTAGCAGCTTGTGCTAAAGTACAGAAAGACACCACTGATAAGCCGGTGGCTTTTGATACGTCGTTTATAGATAGTACGGTAAATCCGTGTGAAAACTTCTACCAGTATGCTATAGGTGGATGGAGAGCGGATAATCCGGTGCCAGAGACGGAGAGTAGATGGATGGCATTCAATATCCTAAACGAGGAAAATCGCCAGAAGCTAATGAAGATTGTAGACGTAGTACGATTGAAGGAATCTGCTAAAAACGGAACTGATGAGCAGATGATCCGTGATTTTTATAACGCAGCTATGGATACAGCAGCTATAGACGCGGCGGGTATCTCAGGTATATCTGCTATACTAGCGAGCATAGACGCAGCGAGTACTGAGGAAGAGTTTGTAGCTCTGCTGGGTAATCTAGCTCCCAAAGGTGTGAGCACACCAATAGGCTTATACATAGGTGCAGACAGTAAAAACAGTAAGATGAATACGGTATATGCTAGTCAGTCTGGACTCAATTTGCCAGATAGAGACTACTACCTCCAAGAGGATAAAAAGTTCACAGATATACGTCAGGCTTATGTAGCTCACATAAATAAGATGTTCGCTCTAAGTGGACAAGGAGATGCGGTAGGAGAGAGTATATTGGCTTTAGAGACTAAGCTAGCAGAGATCAGCTGGAGCAGACAAGAGCGTAGAGATCCTGATAAGCGATACAATAAAAAGAATCTAAAAGACTGGGATGCTACCTTAGATGTCATAGGGGTAGAGGCCATAGCTGCGGGCAGAGGTTTTGGTGCGTTTGATACTATCATAGTAGGTCAGCCATCGTTTTTTTCTTCGCTCAATGAGTTGATTAAGTCTGAAGAACTTGCTGATTGGAAAAACTACCTGAAGTGGAATACAATTACTGGATTTGCTAACTATCTAGGTACAGATTTAGAGAAAGAGAATTTTGCTTTCTACAGAACAAAGCTAAGTGGTACTTCTACTATGAAGCCTAGAAATGAGCGTGTATTTGGTACTATGAATGGTGTACTTGGTGAGCCTTTGGGTAAGTTATTTGTCAAAGAATACTTTGACGAAGAGAGTAAAGCCTACATGAGCAATATGATAGAGAACCTACGCTCAGCATACAAGGATAGGATAGAGGCTCTAGAGTGGATGAGTGCAGAGACTAAGGAGAAAGCAATGCAGAAGCTAAATGCTTTCACCTACAAAGTAGGATATCCAGATGAGTGGGAGGACTATAGTAAGCTAGAGATAGTAAGTGACAGCTATATCCAGAACATCATGAATGCTCGTGAGTTTGGGTACAATGAGATGCTAGATAAGCTGGGTAAGCCAGTAGATAAGACCGAGTGGGGAATGAGTCCGCAGACCGTAAATGCATATTACAATCCGAGCAATAACGAGATTGTTTTTCCTGCAGGGATATTACAACCTCCTTTCTTTCACAAGGATTTTGATCACGCTATAAATTATGGTGGCATAGGAGCAGTCATAGGTCATGAGTTTTCTCACGGTTTTGATGATCAAGGAAGTAAGTTTGATTGGGAAGGAAATCTGAACTCATGGTGGACAGATGAAGATAGAGCCAAGTTTGATAAGCTTGCACAGAAACTAGGGGAGCAGTATGATACGTATTCTCCGGTAGATAGTATGTACGTGAATGGTAAAATGACTATGGGTGAGAATATAGCAGACCTGGGTGGAGTTACTCTAGCATACGAAGCACTACAGAAGCAATATGAAGGGAATATGCCTGAATCTATCGATGGATTTACATGGCAACAGCGTTTCTTTTTGGGCTGGGCCAATGTATGGAAAGGAAACATAAAAGAACAAGAGCTGGTAAAACGTCTAAAGAGTGATGTTCATTCTCCAGCAGAATACAGAGTAATAGGACCACTAGTTAATTTTGGACCTTACTATGAGGCTTTTGGCACGTGTGAGACTGGTGCAGGTATGCATAAGCATGATAGCTCTAGAATAAAAATCTGGTAGAAAGTACATCCGTCATATATAAAAAAAGGAGCAATCGACTAGTCGGTTGCTCCTTTTTTATGTTGGGTTATTAGGGTTTGGGCTTTAGGTATTCGGATTGTGTGATTAAAGAACACCATAATATTTTGAGATAAGCTCTCTGATTTTTAGATGCATAGGTAGCTTTTCTGCTTATGGCTAAAAGTCATATCCCCCTATAATCTAGCTCAGGATGCACTTCGCTGTAACAAACTTGCCTTGACGTAGCCAGGAATTAATAACAACAACAACAACAAGGAAATTTGTGACACAAAATTGAAACAGTCACCACATCTGAGGACTTAATCCGAATAAGTCCCATATCTGTGTTCCATACTAGGGATGCTTCACTTTTTGTTTAAATTTCTTCACTGGCTCAGGCTGTGTTCCTTCTTTGAGGCCTTTTACAGTAAGTTGTATGTTAGAAAAAGAGGCATGAGTTTCAAAGTCTCGTATAATTTCCCTTACGTCAGGGTGTATACTTATGGATTTACTACCGTCTATAGTTACAGTAGAGCCATCTGGCACTTTACTCAGAGTTTCCATTATATTGGCTTTATGGAGAAAAGTCACATCTTCTGCGAGTAGAAAATTATAGACATTATCGTCTTTATCTAAGTCTACATCTAGTAGGTAGGGCTTTTTGTAGTTAATGTAAAGGATCTCCAGTACCGCTACTACTAGACCTATACCTACACCCCACAGTAAATCTTTAAATACTATGAATACAATGGTGATTATAAATGGAATAAACTGGGCTTTCCCTTCTGACCACATCGCTTTAAATGTTTCAGGTTTAGCTAACTTATAACCGACTATCAAGAGAATGGCTGCTAGACTAGCTCGAGGCACGAGATTAAGTACTTGTGGCAGAAACGCCACGAATGCGAAAATAAAAAAGCCGTGAAATATGGCTGACATTTTAGTTTTACCTCCACTTTGTATATTGGCTGAGCTACGCACTATTACTTGTGTGATAGGTAGACCACCTATCAAGCCTGATAGGATATTACCTACACCTTGTGCTTTTAACTCTAGGTTAGTAGGAGTAGTTCGTTTTTCGGGATCCATTTTGTCAGTAGCTTCTACACATAATAGCGTCTCTAGACTAGCTACTATAGCTATGACTGCTGCAGTTTTCCAGACGAGTGGATTTACGATAGCACTAAAATTAGGGAAGGTGAAAAGCCCCAAAAATTCTGAGGCACTTTCTGCTACTGGTACGTTTACTAGGTGCTCAGCTATCATTTCATGCGATCCTCCTTTGAATGCATATACTAGAGCTATACCCGCCAGTATGGCAACTAGTGGTCCTTGTAAGTAGGTGAATATTTTTAAACGCTGCATAAAACCTTGCTGCCAAAATATGAGAATAGCCAAACCTAAAGCAGCAATCAATGTGGCTCCTAGATCTGGATTTCCGAGGGCATTAAAGATCTCACTAAAGGTATTTTCTCCGTCCAATTGAAAAAATTGAAAGTCTCCCTCTAAATCCTTGTCATAGCCTAAAGCGTGCGGTATTTCTTTCAAGAAAATAGTAATACCTATACCTGCTAGCATTCCCTTTATGACAGAAGATGGAAAGTAGTATCCGATTATACCTCCGTTTACGAAGCCTGCGATTAATTGAAAGACACCTGCTATGACTACCGCGAGTAAGAAGGCTTGAAATGCCTCATTAAAAATAGCTTCTGCAGCTACCTCACTGGATACTTGCTGTTTAAACTCTTCTATGGCACTGAATATAATGACCGCTAAACCAGCAGCAGGTCCACTTACTCCTAGTGGTGACCCACTAAGTATGCCTACTAGGATACCGCCTATAATACCTGCTATGAGCCCAGAGAACGCAGGCACACCGCTTACGGCAGCTATACCTAAGCATAGTGGGACTGCTACTAAAAAAACTACAAGTCCTGCAGGTAGGTCAGTTTTTATGTGTGATAGATATTTTTTCATTTATGATTTTTTAAGAATGGAATAAAGTTGACTAAAGCTAGATTAATGGATGGGAATGCGTTAACTGAAGCTGGGGTGGAGGGGTAGACACATCATATTTAAATGTATAAGGTTTTTTTAGGATTTCTGAATGTATCTGAACAGTAGGTATGAGCTTATCTGAATGGAGCCAAGATAGAGTTAAATTGGATTTTTTTTCCATTTTGTTTTCTGCGTATACGTTTGTTTCTTCCTGCAGTTCTGCTTCCACCTGATCATTTACTGTGGTGTAAAAGTCCACAAACAAAACATTTGTGAATGGCCTAAAGGGTAAACTGACGGATATTTTTAGCATTGTTGTCTGTGGCCAAATATAAGTGTCACACAGAAAATCAAAGAAGTTTTAACAGTTAGTTTGATATTTGAGTGGGTTTTATTCTATTAATTTGATAAATACTTACTTAAATCTTAAACAGGTGTTATAGCTTTCCTATACCAAGTCCTTCACGCACGAGTTCTAGTTCACCTTCAGAAGCATCTATCACGGTAGTTCCTATATTACTGCCGGCCTCTCCGTCTATGATGTACTCTACTTTACCATTCCATAGTTCAAAGATTTCTTCTGGTTCCGTCAGGTACTCTTGTATTTCGTCTTCGGAGTGGATAGAGGATGAAACTAGTGGATTTCCTAATTCTGCTACTATGGCTTGACAGATAGCATTATCTGGGACACGTATTCCGATGGTTTTCTTGTTTTGTCTAAAGATTTTAGGGATGTTATTATTTGCCTTAAGTATAAATGTAAAAGGGCCGGGAAGTACTCTTTTCATAAGCTTATACGTAGGATTAGGAATAGGGGAGGTGTATTCACTCAGATTACTTAGGTCTTTGCATAAGATAGAAAGGTTAGCTTTATTAGGCTTTTGGTCTATCAGTTTACAGATTTTGTCCATTACCTCACGGTGGTATAGGTCACCTACTATGGCATATATAGAGTCTGTAGGAATAATAGCAAGTCCCCCTTTACGGAGGACTTGCACTATTTCTCTAACGGTCTTGGCATTGATATTATGAGGTCTTATCTCTACGAATTCACTCATAATAAACTGTACTTTTTATGCTAATACTGCTTTTACTTTATCAGCAGCTTCTTGTAGTACTATGGCAGACTCTACTTTTAGTCCACTTTCGTCTATTATTTTTTTAGCTTCTTCTGCGTTTGTACCTTGCAGTCTCACTATGATAGGCACACTTACTTCACCTATAGATTTATATGCTTCTACTACTCCATTAGCTACTCTATCGCATCTTACGATACCACCAAATATGTTAATTAGGATAGCCTTTACACTTGGATCTTTTAGTATGATACGGAATCCAGCTTCTACTGTAGTAGCATTAGCACTTCCTCCTACATCTAGGAAGTTAGCAGGTTCACCACCACTTAGTTTAATGATATCCATAGTGGCCATGGCTAGACCCGCACCGTTTACCATACATCCTACGTTTCCGTCTAGTTTGATAAAGTTCAGGTCATGCTTCTTAGCTTCTACTTCTGTAGGATCTTCTTCGCTCTCATCTCTGAGTGCAGCAAAATCCTTGTGACGGTAAAGTGCGTTATCGTCTAAAGTCACTTTACTATCTACCGCTATTATTTTATCGTCAGAAGTCTTGAGTACTGGATTTATTTCAAACATGGCTGAATCAGTCTCTACATAAGCTCTGTAAAGAGAAGAGACGAACTTAGTCATTTCTTTAAATGCATTAACGCTTAAGCCTAAGTTAAAAGCTATTTTACGAGCTTGGAAAGCTTGTAGTCCTAGGGTAGGATCTATGAACTCTTTGTGGATTTTTTCTGGTGTATCGTGAGCTACTTGCTCTATATCCATACCGCCTTCTGTAGTATAGATGATTACATTTTTACCTGTATTTCTATCCAGTAGTACACTCATGTAGTACTCGTCTGGCTCATTAGCTCCTGGATAGTATACGTCTTGTGCTATCAGAACTTTGTTTACAAACTTTCCAGCTTTGCTTGTCTGTGGAGTTACTAAAGTCATTCCCAGTATGTCGTTTACTACTTGTTGTAGCTCTTCGTCATTTTTGGCTAGTTTTACTCCTCCACCTTTTCCACGACCACCTGCGTGTATTTGTGCTTTTACTATCATCCAGTCAGTTCCAGTTTGCTCACGCAATTTTGCTCCGGCTGCTAGTGCATCTTCTTTTTTATCTATAACTATGCCTTCTTGTATGGCAACTCCAAAAGATTTAAGGATTAGTTTGGCTTGATACTCGTGTATATTCATGGATTTTTTTAAGGTTGGCAAAAATACAAGACCTATGGTGTTATAAAACCATTATTAGCAAAAAGTTGATACGTTGACTAAAATAAAAATCAGTGCACAGCACAAAATAAAAGGAATAACTTTTCAGAACTGTATAATTCTTGTTTTGATGGGAACTGTAAACAGGTCTCTCGGTGATGAAATTATTCTTTTATGCTGCAACAGCTAACATAAAATAGTGGACCAAATTAATAAGGAGTATTATTCTCTTATTTGTCCATTTCCCAGGATGTAGTATTTGTTAGTGACCAATTGTTTTAATCCTAGAGGTCCTCTATGATGTAATTTATCGGTGCTTATAGCTAGTTCTGCTCCTACGCCCATTTGTCCGCCATCAGTGAAACGAGTAGAAGCATTATGGTACACTGCCGCACTATCTATTTGCTCCATGAATGTAGATGCGTCTGCTGTGTTTTCCGTTAAAATAATATTAGAATGTCCACCTGAATATGTATTGATGAATTCGATGGCGTTTTCTAATCCGTCTACAGTACCCATTGCGGCTTTTTTAGATAAAAACTCTTCACGCCATATACTTTTATTATTAATTTCAGATGTAGTTTTTAGGCACTTGAGTAGATCATCTGTGGCTATAATCTGAATGTCATGTTTATTTAATTCGGATTCTATCTTTTGAGCAATTTCCTCAAAATGAGGATGTCTTCTGTCTATTAAAACTTTATCTAAGGCATTACAGCCTGATATTTTATCTGTTTTTGCATTTACAATAACAGGAATCACCTTTTCTGTATCTGCATCTGGAGCTACGTAAGCAAAGTTATTTCCTCTTCCACTAATCAATACTGCACATTTTGCATGTTCTTTTACAAAAGCAATAAGGCGTTCACCTCCTCTGGGTACTATTAAATCTAATTTTTGGTCTGGATTTTTCAAAAACTCTTGAGTCGTATCGCGATCCATTTTTAAATACTGAATCCAGTCTTTTTCTAACCCATTTGCTTCTAGAGCTTTATGCCAACATTTTATTAGTTCCTCGTTACTCGTATGTGCTTCTTTCCCTCCTTTTAATAGGATTTTGTTATTTGCCTTAAAAGCTAAAACAGCAGCTTCAATGGTGACATCAGGTCTAGATTCATAAATAATCATAATAGTACCAAATGGAGCAGTTCTGTTTTTGATATTTAAGCCATTTTTCAAGTTTTCTTCACTAATGATATTCCCTACTGGATCTGCTTGTTGTTTTACCTCACCTACAGCTCTGATCATATCATTTACCATAGCTTCATCTACAACTAGTCTATCATATAAAGCTTGATCATCTCCGCTATAGGACTCTAAGTCTTTTTTATTTGCTTCTATTATTGCGAACCTATTTGCATCCAGTTCGTCAATCATAGATTGCAGTACGTTATTCTTTGTTATTGTTGTTAATAATTTCATTTATTCTTTTTAGTATTACTAGAATGAATTGTTTTACCCCTTATGATATATTTTAGTACCTATATCCTTACCACTTACTATATCTATGATGCAGTTATCTTGCTTGCCATTAGCTATAAAAGTCGGGATGTTCTTTGCAGCTGTTTTCTTTGCGATATTCAGTTTGGAGGCCATTCCTCCTCGTCCTTCTCCCTCTTTCTTTTTATTTTCTTGTATGAATTGTTCTACTTTTTGATCTGTACTTACTGATTTTATTAGGCGAGAATGTTCATCTTCTGGATGACCATCATATAGACCGTCTGTATCTGTTAGGAGTATGAGCATGTCGGCTTGTATCAGTTCTGCGACTAAGCTAGCCAGTTCATCGTTATCACTAAACATAGACATAGCCAGTGAGACAGCATCATCTTCATTCGCTATTGGCACTATTCCTTGACTCAAAAGCCCTTCATAGCAGTTAATCATGTTTTCACGATGTTTTCCTTCATCAAAATCTCGTTTAGTAGCTAATACCTGTGCACAACGCATCCCGAAACTGTGAAAAATACTGTAATAATGCCGCATCATTCTCGGCTGACCTACTGCAGAATATACCTGCCGTCTGATGGTTTCGTCTTCTATTTTGTTGTCGTCTAAGACTTCTTTACCTGCAATTACAGATCCTGAAGAAATTAAAACTGTAATAATATCCTCTTCATATAACTGAGCAATTTGAGCAACTAGTTTTTCAAGGATAGGTAACACGATTCGGTGATCTTTATTCACCATTACATTGGTTCCTACTTTGATTACTACCCGTTTTTTGTATTCCATATTTCTTTTTGGTGTATTTTTATAATTTAATTTCTGTTAATTGATATTGTTCGCACAACCAATGAATTATTGGTATTTAAGATTTCAGTATTTACACATATTCTGCATAAAATATCTTAACTAATTTACTGCCAGCATCTTAGTTGATTGTAAATTAAAATTGCTGTGATTTTTTTTTGGTCTGATATACCAACATCGCCAATGTAAGCATTATATCAGGTCTGGCAAGTTAAAACAGAACTTTTATTGTTTAAAGCTGAATAATTAGAAGCAGTTTATTGGGATATAATTTAATCTGCTGCGGGTTCTGTGATTCAATAATCATAGGAGGTATTGTATTTAGTATCGGGATATATCTCACAAATATCCGTTTTCAACAATGCTCAAGTATGTGCTTATGATGGTAATCGTATAGTGGTAGGGAATTTATGGTGGTGAAAGTCAATACCCTATTGTCAGGATAATTTTAGTGATTATGTCCTGCGTGCTCGTCGATGATATGCTTAGTAGGTTCCACATCTTCAGTTCTGATGGCATCTTTAGGAGTTACATTTACCATGAAAACCAGGTTAATTTCCCCGATATTACTTTCTAGATTTATTCCTTTGGCTTGCTGTCCCAGTCGAAGATTTGTATCAAAAGTAGCTACTATCGAGTCTTGTGCACCTGGGGCTATAGGATATTTCGGAAACTCAGCTACCGTACATCCGCAAGTAGGTGCTACGTTGATCAGCTGAAAATTTGCACTTCCTGTATTTTTAAAGCGGTAGACTATGTGCAGCTGCGTACCTTCAGGCACACTGTCAAAAGTTTGAGATTTAGTCTCGAACTCTACGGTAGGTTTTGTCTGAGCGTAGCTTACTACGCTAGTTATCATTAGTACTGCTAAAATGTATTTTTTCATCTGGATTAAGTTAGACCGTTATCTCTCTATGATAGTTGCGTATGTTGCCTATTCTCCTCTCATTTGGTTCTTGCGTTCGAGATAGATGAGGGTACCGTTTTGGTTTTTCAATAATATTTTAGAAAGTACATCTATGTATAGCACACTAAAATCGTAGGCTATGCCATCTATACTAAATGTGAGGTGTTCACTCTTTTCGTTGTATTGGATAGCGACTGTTCTTATCTCTGTAGGATAGCTAAAACTAATACTCTCCTCTCCGAAGTTTATTTCGACATTGAATACCTGAGAAGTTCCGTCTTCAGCAGGTGTTGCTGGACATATTTTGCATATTTCTATTTGATTTTCTTTTATCTTCTCTGGAATGCATTGTGCAGTCCAGTCGCCTGCTAGTTTAGCTGATATGGTTTGTGCTGTAAGCGTCTGAGCTGTTATTACTAGACAAATGAGTAGAAGATATTTCATATTATTTTACTTTAAGTTTCAATTGAAGTTCTTTAAAAACGGTTTTCTTATAGGTTTTGTTCGTTTATGCTGGATCTACATCTATAACTATCCTTGCTTTACTAAATTCTTTTTGAGTCTCTAATAGTGTAATAGCTGCTACGAGCTTATGTTTTTGTTCTCGTATTTTAGCTCCATTATTTTCTACTTTGAGTACGAAGTTTAGGATATACCAGTTTCTAATACGACTGACATACGGTTTTTCAGGACCTAGTAATCTGGTACCAAAGTAGGCAATAAGATGGTTTTTGGCAGTGTTACCTATCTTATATAGTTCTAGAGCGTCCTTGTGTTTGAGTTGTACTTTTATCAATCTAAAAAATGGTGGATAATCATAGTCTTTTCGCTCCACTATATCAGATTGATACATACCTAGATAGTCGTGATCTACTATCTTCTGTATGATGTAGTGATCTGGTTTGGAGGTTTGTATGTAGACAGTACCTTGTTCTTCTCTTCGTCCGGCCCTTCCTGCTACTTGTGTCATTAGTTGATAGGCACGCTCATTGGCTCTGAAATCAGGGAAATTGATAAGGTGATCAGCGTTTAGAATTCCTACGGTACTCACCTTCTCAAAATCTAGGCCCTTAGCTACCATTTGTGTGCCTATCAGCACATCTATTTTACCTTCAGCAAAGGCCGTGATTATTTTGCTATGTGCATTTTTTAGCCGAGTAGTGTTATAGTCCATACGTTTTACTTTGAGGTCTGGTAAATAGAGCAAAAGTTCATCCTCTATTCGCTCTGTTCCGTATCCTATAAGTTCTATTCCTGGGTTTCCGCAGGTAGCACATTGTTTCACTACTTCCTGCGTATAGCCGCAGTAGTGACACCTCAGGTTTTCCTGATATTTATAGTATGTGAGTGATATATCACAGTTTTGGCATTTTGGAGTCCAAGCACATAGATTACATTCTAGTACAGGTACATATCCTTTTTTATTTTGAAATAATATGGTCTGTTTTCCTTTACTTTTTGCATCACTTATGGCAGCTAGCAAAGTGTCGCTAAATATTCCTTTTACTCTTTTTTGTTTTTTCTGCAGCTGCATATCTACTACTTCTATCTGTGGTAGTTTAGCATCTTTATAGCGAGACTTTAGAGTGACGAGAGCATACTTTTCGTGTTGTGCATTGTAAAAGGATTCTACCGCAGGAGTGGCACTTCCTAGTATTATATTAATCTTATGTTTGGCTGCTATGTATAGTGCAGTGTCTCTAGCATGAAAACGAGGGGCAGGCTCATGCTGCTTAAAGCTACTCTCATGCTCTTCATCTACGACTATGAGTCCTAGATTAGTAAAAGGCTGCAGTACTGCACTGCGAGTTCCTACTATAAGGTAAGGTTTGCCACTGGCTATAGCTTGATACACTTCTAGTCGTTCATTTGTGCTAAACTTACTGTGAGAGACCAGCAGTTTGTCCCCGAAAAATACGGAAAGTCGTTCTATTAGTTGACTCGTAAGTGCTATCTCAGGAAGTAAAAAGAGTACTTGCTTTCCGCTATCTATTTGCTCTTTTATAAGATGAATATAGATGTGTGTCTTGCCACTACCCGTTACCCCATAGAGTAATGCTGGTTTTGGATAGAGGAAGGCCTGCTGTACTTCTTCGTAAGCTATCAGCTGATCCTCATTTAGGTCCTCTAAGCTAGATATATCTTTCGTAAAACTCAGGCGAGACTTTTGTCTACTCTCTTGTATAAAAATGCTCTTGTCTATTAATGCATTTATTGTAGCATTTTTAACCTCTTGCTTAGCTAGTTCAGTTTTTTCGCATTCTCCTGTGATACCATATCTAGCTATGAAGGTCATGATACCGTGAAGTTGCTTTTTAGCTCGTGTTTCTAATTCGTCGAAGAGTAGGTTCAGTGATTTGTCATCCTGTACATCCTTAGCTACAGAGATGTAGTTGACCATTTTAGGTGCATATACCTCCTGTATGTCCTCTTTCATCAGAATTACTTCTTTCTGATAAAGCGATTTTACGTATTTATAAATTTTGGCAGTCTGGAGAAGAGCTCCAGCTTGAGTAATGGTCATCTCTTCGCTAGCCCTTATGGCGTCTACTAAGATGATTTCCTTAGTATCTAAAACTATATCTCCATCTGTATAGCTGGGGTGTATGATCAGTTTAGCTTCGCCTTCTAGTTTTAGACTAGCTGGCATAGCTGCATTGAAAACTAAGCCAATGGAAGTAGCATAGTAAGAGGCTATCCAAGCCCAAAGAGAAAGTTGACTTTCATTTACGATAGGTTCATTATCTAGTATATCTACTATATACCTAGCTTGGTATGCCTTAGGTGGAGACTCTGAGATAGTATAGATTATACCTGCCATCAGTTTTTTCTTGCCAAAAGGTACACTTACTCTTTTTCCTATGATGACTTCTTCATTAAGTTCAAAGGGAACTCTATACGTAAATGTACTTCTTATATTTAGTGGTAGTAAAACCTCTATAAATAATGTCTGTCTAAGGTCTAAAGTGTCCAATTAGTGTAATTATCGATGATAAATCGCTCAAAGCTAAATTAAAACTCAACAACAGCGACTACCTTCGTGCATAAGTGAGTAAAAAAGCGTTAAAATACATTATAGGTTTATCTGTCTTACCTCTGTTTTTCTGTTTTTCAGGATGCATAGAAGAAACTATTATAGAGGTGACTGAGACGCATGCTGGCACAGAACAGTCTCTTCAGGCGTATAATGAGCTATTGTCTACCTATGATATTATAGAAGATTTTGTTTCATCTGCAGATATGTTTATGAAAAAGGACGAGTCATTACTACCTCCAGAAGTAGTGGTGACAGTAATTGACGCTATTTATACAGATGGTGATGGTGTGGAGGTTGTGTTGGATTTTGGAGAGTTAGGGGCCGAGCCTCATGGTTTACTTTGCAAGGATAAAAAGTATCGGGCGGGTAAAGTTCGTATTACTGCGGATAAACCATACGGAGACTCCGGTGCTAAAGTCTCAATTACTTTCCCAGAAGATAATCCATTTTACTCTGGATCTGGTGATAAGATGATGCGTATAGATGGAAACCTTATTTTTCAACGTATGGAGGATAACTTGGTAAATATGCACTGTACCTCCCTTCAGTTTTATGACGGAGAAGAAGAAATAAGTTTAGTAACTGACCTTATGATTGAAAAAACAAATGATGTAGGGGCAGGTATCATAGATGATGAGATGTCACTTAGCGGAGAGATGCTTTTAGAGACAGTGACAGGCCAAGTCAAACTTACCACCGTATCACCTTTAAAGAAGAAGTATACGCTAGACTGTGCTCAGCACATTATCGCAGGTCATTTAGATGTAGATCAGTCCAATAGTGTTTCCAAGATTACGGTAGATTTCGATCCCATGTTAGATGAGGCTTGCGATAATAAAGTATCCATTACTATCAATGGGAAGACACTCTTCTACGAGTATTAAAGGTCAGCAGGGTAGGTAAAGTATACCAACTCCTTTTTGCACTTTATTGTATTTTTAAAATCATCTGTGTGTAAACGGATACAACACACCCCCGATGTAGGAATGTCATTTATGTTTATATTAGCTAAACTGAGAAATGCTTCTGTAATTCCCGGATTATGAGCTAGGAGTAATACTGTGTCTATCAAGTGATTCACTTCCTGTAGTTTAGCCAGTATTATTTCTGACGAAGCCAAGTAAAGCTCAGTGTCAAATTTGATCTGTGCTTCTTCAAAAAGTGGGGATAACAGACTCCAAGTTTCCTGCGTACGTTTAGCATCAGATACCAATATGAGCTCAGGTATAATGCCTCTTTTTTTTATAGCTGCACCCATCAAAGGAGCGTCGCGTACACCTCTCTTATTAAGCGGACGCTGATGATCTGTAAGACCAGCTAACTTCCAGTCAGATTTAGCGTGTCTCATTAGTAGTATGTATTTCACGATTTTTTAATGGTATGTGCAAAAAGTATCCATGCTATGATATAGCACAAACCTCCGATAGGGGCAAACATGGCAAATACATCAACTTCTATTCCAAGCAAGTCTTTAGTAGCATGCAGTACCAGACTAAGTGAGAAAAGGACCATCCCGGTATAAATGAAGATATTAGTCAGTATACTGAATGTATCCTTTACAATAAAAGTCAAATTTATAACTAAAAGTCCCAGAGCATGTATGATGAGATATCTTAAGCCAGTATTATACGTGTCTAGCTGATCAATACTAAGTTTACTCTCTAAACCGTGTGCTCCAAATGCTCCTAAGGCTACGTATACTGCACAGATGACAGCTGCTACCAAAATATGTGTAGTAGGTATTTGTTTATTCATCCTATTTTTATTCGAAATTAGATTAAATATGAGTAAATCAATAATTCTTATTGTTTTGGTGCTATTCTTTGGGTCTTGCATAAAAGATCTTACTGAGACTGCTGATAAAATTCAGAATATAGATGGGATACAATGGAACCCTACTATAGCTGTTCCTTTAGTGTACTCAAGGTTAAAACTGGAGGATTTACTAAAACAAGGAGTTGTAGATCAGTACCTGAGAGTAGAGAGTGACGGGAGTATGACCTTGGTCTATTCAGATATGTATGAATCAGAAGGAGCAGAGAATATACTTCGTCTAGATGATCAAAATTTTTCGGAGACATTTGCTCTAACACCAGCTCAGGTATCTACATTAAATACTGAAGGCGAAGTAAGCGTACTTTTTAATAGAGAGTTAGGCTACAGTTTTGGTTCTAGAGAGCTAGATAAACTTTGGTTTAAAAATGGAACTATGGATCTGAGTATAAGCAGTACACTAGAACATGACATTAGCTTATCATTCACTATTAAGGAAGGTATGAAAGCAGGGAGTACATTTAGCCCTACTGTGACTGCAGCATACACATCACTTCCCAATAGTGCAAGTAGCACTGAAGATTTAGCAGGTCTCGAAATAGATTTTACCAAGACTGCACAAGGGCACTCTGAGATGGAAGTAGATTTAGAATTTACGATTACTAAAAAAGGAAGCAATAGTATAAAACCGCTAGAAACGATAACCTTTGAAGTGGGGCTCCTAAATCAGGCATATAGCAGAATAGACGGCTTGTTTTTAGATTTAGACTTCTCTGTTGGCGGAGATACGCTAGAGATTCCATTTTTCGATAATAGTGGCGGTGGGAGTTTTACATTGACAGATCCGCGATTGAAGTTTGCCATAGATAACTCTATTGGTATACCTTTAGTAGCTAGAGTTACGAATTTTGAGGGGTTTAGTAATACCAATAGTGCTATAAATCTTACTGGGTTACCAAATCCTATTCCTATTCCTATAGTGACTAAAGCAGAAATAGGAACGGTAAAAAGAGACTCTTTTGAGGTAAATAAAAGTACCACTAATCTGATAGATTATTTGAATAACAAACCCGCTAAGAATGTGTACACCATAGATATCAATGTAGGAGGAGGTTCAGGAGTGAGACACTCTGTGCTAGATATATCTATGCTCAGAGCGAGAGTAGATGTAGAGATACCTCTAAGTGGCACGGCTAGAGGCTATGTTATGGAAACTATTCAGCCTTTTGATTTATTACTAGAGAATGCCGAGCAAGTGGAGGAAGTGCTGCTAAGACTGTATACTGAAAATGGATTTCCTATAGATGTAGAAATGCAGATCTATTTTGAAGATAGCCTAACTAACACGGTACTAGACTCGCTATTCGGATCAGATATACTCATATTGCCTGCTGCTAATGTAGATGCAAGTGGTAGAGTAGTATCGCCTAATCCTAAAACTGTGGATGCTACGATGGATAATGCAAGCGTAAATCGTTTAAAAAGTGCTAATAGAATTCGCTTAAGAGCTACATTTAATACGCCTTTTGATGGCGGAGTGCAGCCAGATGTCAAATTCTACACAGACTATGACTTGCTGCTTCAGTTAGGTGTGCAAGCGGAAGTACTAATCGTACAAAAAGTCGGACAATAATGAAAAAGATCATTTTATTCAGTTTTGTGCTTCTAGGTTCATTGATGTCCAAAGCTCAGAGTAATCTTACGCTCTATAATATGAAATATATTCCGCAGCGATCATCTGTAAATCCTGCACTTACTCCTGACTGCAGATGGTATATAGGGACACCCAGTCTATCGTCCATTGATTTTAATTTTAATAGTAATGCTGTAGCGTTCAAAGAAATCTCTAACTCATTAGTACCAAGTGCGGAGCCAGGAAAGTTTACTCTCGATATAGAACGGTTAGGTAATATTTTGGATTACGGTGCTTTTGTAAACTTAGATGTAGACTTAGAGTTGATTAATTTTGGATTTAAGATACGAAAAAGTATGTTTAGTTTTAGTGCTACAGAGAAAATAAAGACCAGAGTAGGGATTCCTAAGGACTTGTTGAAACTTGCTTTTGAAGGTAACGGCAGAGAAAATTTGGGGTACGATTTTAACTTTAATTTTGGGCTTGAGGTTCTTTATACTAGAGAATTTGCTGTGGGATATAGTAGGACTTTACTGAATGATAAGCTTACTATAGGAGGTAGGCTGAAGTATATACAGGGGTTAAACGTCATCAATACTGTGAAAAATGATGTTAATTTCACGACCAATGAGCAGAACTTTGGATATACCGTAAGTGCAGATATAGAAGTAAATGCGAGTACTCCATCCTTAGATTCTACGCTTACCCCAGAGCAGAGAATAAGTGCTTTGATAGATAATGGAAACAATGGGTTTGGTCTAGACATAGGAATTCAGTATGACCTTACAGATAAAATAACATTGAGTGCCAGCGTGCTTGATCTAGGGGTGGTTAAATGGGAGAATAATATAACAAATATTAAATCTAGGAATCCCGGATCCTCTTTTGATTATAATGGGGTGGATATTCGTGACTATATTGGTGATTCTGTGAATGGCGGTGCCGGCTTTACAGCTTTAGGTGATACATTGTTAGATGTATTTGCATTGGATACTTCTAAAAGCTCTTTTACTACAGGACTACTTAGTGAGTTTTATATAGGAGCGAATTACCATATTACGGATAATCATAATGTAGGAGCACTGGTGTATGGTAGCTTTAATAATAAGCAGTTTTTTCCAGCGGTCACTTTATCTTGGAACTCTATGTTCGGGAAGGTACTGGCACTTAGTGCGAGTTACTCGATAGTGCGTGGAAGCTATACTAATGTAGGAGTAGGGATGGGTCTTAACTTAGGGGTGGAGCAATTTTACCTTGCCAGTGATAACGTGTTAGGAGTATTCACAGGAGATGTGCAAAATATGTCAGCTCGTTTTGGGTGGAATCACGTAATAGGAAAAAAGAAATGAGAAGTGAAATAATACGTATCAGAAACAGTGCAAGAAAATATAGCATACTAGTTTTATGCTGCATAGCGGTAAGCTTAATAGGGTGTAAAAAAGACTATGTAGAGATTAATGATACAGAAATACAGGACTATATAGCATCTAACGGCCTAAAAGCGGAGAAGACTGGTGATGGTCTATATTACGTGATAAGTGAGGAGGGTGAAGGAACTAGACCTACTGTGAGTAATAGAGTAACCGTACACTATAATGGTTACTTACTCAATGGCAATGTCTTTGACTCATCGTATGATAGAGGAGCAAAATCTACTTTCAGTCTTGGTGGGGTTATAGAAGGCTGGAAACGTGGGATTCCGCTAATAAAGGAAGGTGGAAGTATCAAGCTAATAGTTCCCTCTCACTTAGCCTATGCCAGTCAGCCACCCAGCAGGTCTATCCCAAAGAATGCCGTACTGGTTTTTGATATAGAGCTATTTAGCGTATTGTAAACTTGACACTAAATATGTAGCAGACTGGATTTATGATAGGAAAGCACAGCAGTGTACACCGTGCTCATAAAGGACACATACATTTCTGACTTACGTATTGTAGATTTGGGTATATTTTACTCATTTATCAATTGAATAAAGGCATCAAAATCAGGACTTATTTTCTGGTAGTTACCCTGATTTCGGAACCATGTAAGTTGTCTTTTGGCATAGTTCCTAGAGTGTTGCTTTATTTTTTCTACTGCATGCTCTTTGGTCCACTCTCCACTGAAGTTTTTGAAAAACTCGGTATATCCAACGGTGTGCAATGCATTTAGCTCTTTGTATTCATATAGGTCCTTAGCTTCATCCTCTAGCCCATCTTTCAGCATTATGTCCACACGAGTACTGATTCGGTCGTAGAGAGCATCTCTGTCTCTGTCCATGTAATAATACTGCGTGTTGTATTCTGCCTTTTTTTCTTTTTGTGGGTTATCTGGACTGTCACTTTGGGCTATTTCTATGGCTCTCATTAGTCTCTGAGGATTACTATAATCTACAGTTTCTTTTGATATTTTAGCTCCCGTGGCTATATCTTGGATAGCCTCTATACCTTCTGCCTTCAGTATGAAGCTTAGTTGCTCACGCAGCTGCTTATTCTGCTGAGGTAGAGCATCTAGTCCTTCGGTAGCTGCTTTTATGTATAAACCTGTACCACCAGTCATTATCACCGTATTTTGTCTTACAAATAACTTAGCTAGTATTGCGTCTACTTCTTGTGCATACATACCTGCATCATAGGGGCTGTGTATACTATGGCTCGCTATGAAGTGGTGTTTCACTTCTGCTAGTTCTTCTCTGGTAGGTCTGGCGACACCTATTTTCATTTCTTTAAATAGTTGGCGAGAATCACAAGATATTATTTCAGTATCAAAGTATTTTGCTAATTTTATTGCAAAACTTGTCTTGCCTACAGCGGTAGGTCCTGCTACTACTATGAGTCGCTTAATCTGTTGGTTTTCCGTCATTTATCTGGCTTTCGTCTATTTCAGATTCATCTACCTGATCACCGAACAGGTTAAAATCGTCTTTTTCTTCTTCCTCTTCTTCCTCGTCGTCATCCTCTATCTCATCGTGTAAACCGTCTATAAGGCTATCCGCCTCCTTAAATAGTTTAGCACTGGGATCGTCTATTATTGTTTTAGGATCTACGAACTGTTTGGGAGCTACTCCTTCAGATTTGAAAATAGCTGGATATTTAGTAGCTGCATCTCCTTTATAGAGTTTTACTACTTCTGCTCTAAGATTCCAATTGCCTTCTTGTGGATCGTAGTTATACAGAAATTTTTGATGTGGATCATCTATAAATTTCCCTAGTTCACTCGCTCCAGCAGCATTTGCACTGGGCTTAGGATCCGTACAAAACTCTTCATCTCCCCTCCACGAGTCATTCGCTTTATAAAAGGAAGCTGTACGTGTTTTGTCAAAACCTATTGCCTCTTGTATGGTATTATGAAAATCTCTGAAAGTGTTTTTGGCACCTACATCTATGATGCGTTCTACATCACTTACGTCTTCGAACGTTACTCTAAATCTAAAGATTAAACTCATTGTATCTGCAAACCTAATTGTTTTCCTTTTTCTATGACAAATTTATATGCCTGATTATAATCATTGGTAATCACTCCATCAAGAATAGCATCTTTTAATGCTGTTTTTATCTGACCTATTTCACGCCCAGGCCCTATACCAAAGATATCCATTACCTGCTGGCCGTCTATCGGCGGTTGCCAGTTTCTTATTCTGTCTCGTTCTTCCACAGCGGCTATGTTATGTTCTACATTAACTAAGTTAGCTTGGAATCGTTTTTCTTTATCCTTGTTTTTTGTGGTGATGTCACTCTTGCATAGGAGAATAAGATTTTCTAGATCTTCTCCTGCGTCAAATATGAGACGACGTACCGCAGAGTCTGTAATACAATCCTTAGTCAGGGCTATAGGCCGAAGGTGAAGCTTTACTAAGTTTATGACCTTTCTCATAGGCTCACCTAGTGGAAGTTTAAGTCTTTTAAAGATGGGTCGCACCATACGAGACCCTTTATCCTCATGACCGTGAAATGTCCAGCCTTCTCCTTTTATAAATCGTTTAGTCGGTGGCTTGGCGATGTCATGAAGTATAGCAGACCAGCGTACCCATAGGTCCGTAGTTTTATCGCAGCACTGATCAAGTACCTGAAGTGTATGGTAAAAATTATCTTTATGTCCTTTTCCTTCACGAAACTCTATTCCTTGAAGCTTTACCATCTCTGGAAAAAATAGATGTAATAGTTTGGTGTCAAATAAAATTTTGAAGCCGATACTTGGCTTTTTACTTCGTATTATTTTATTGAGTTCGTCTGTGATACGTTCTTGAGAAATAATCTCTAATCTACTCGATTCAGACTTTAAAGCTTGGAATGTTTCTTCTTCTATTTTAAAATCTAATTGAGTTGCAAACCTAACTGCACGCATCATACGCAATGGGTCATCACTAAAGGTGATTTTAGGCTCTAGTGGAGTTTTAATTATACCCGCTTCTAAGTCTTGTAATCCACCGAAGGTGTCTATTAGCTCCCCATAGTTTTGCTCATTTAAGCTGATAGCTAGCGTATTGATGGTGAAATCTCTGCGATAGATGTCATCTTCAAAAGTACCATCCTCTATTTTAGGTTTGCGACTGTCGCGGTCATAAGATTCCTTTCGAGCACCTACGAATTCAAATTCCCAATCAGTAGTCTTAATCTGTGCGGTCCCAAAATTTTTAAAAACATTGAGATGAGAACCTTTTATTCTCTTTTTTACAGCTTCAGCTAGTGCTATGCCACTGCCTACGGTCACGAAATCTACATCTTTGGACTCCCTATTTAAATAGATATCTCTCACAAAACCGCCTATCACATAAGTCTGGAAACCTAGTTTTTGGGATTCCTCAGACACTATACTAAAGATAGCGTGTGTGAGCTCTTTTCGTAACACGGGGCGAATGTATTCATTATCCAATGATAGAATAAGAGAATGAATCAATAATTATTATAATTTTGGTCAGTTGAGAATATAACTTTGTTCTTTCCCGTTTTCTTAATTCACCTTCTGAGTTTTTGAGAAAAGCATTCGTTTGTGTTTTTTTGAGCATAGCAATTTTAGTAATTGCTCTAAATTTTGAATTTTGACCGATAAAGAGATTTAACAAACTTGTGAGGCCTGTTTTACAGGGATATGTGAAGACTGTAGCCGCATAATCACAGACGCAAAAGTGAGTGATAGTTGGGAACTGTTGTGAGAGGGTAATCAACGCTAATATTATACTGAGTGATTATAAATGAGTTGCTTGGTTTTGGTATATGCATAAATTATACTGCGTTTTAAAGATGATGTATTTTCAAATCAGATTTCACGAAGGGATTGAAAATATGTAGTAAGTCTTTTCTTTGTAAGTTCCCAGCGATATATAATGTATTACCTTTAGTTATATTTATAAAAATGATAAAACAGATCTTTAATTACTACGTGGTGCTTAAGTCTTGCTGGATAGTATTGCTATTTCAGGTGCTTGGTATTATTGCACTGATAGTGATGGAGCAGGGCAAGGATATTTTACAAGCTCTTAGTTTTACGGCGAGTTATCCACTCCGAGTGCATACTTGGTTGGCACTATTCGGTGTGGGTTGGTGGAGCTGGCAGTGTTGGCGAGCATCACGCGTCATACTTCATTTTACCACTTTTGATTTTATGAAGTTTAATAGCGGATATGCACTCAGGGCTCAGGTACTGATACCACGTGTACTTGGAGTATTGCCTATCCTTATATTAGCCTACGGCTTATTGCAGGTAAGTTCCTGGGGTAATCCTCTTGTTTATCTCTGTCTCTGCTTAGCAGTTTGGTTATTTTTATTCTATTATCTACGCAAGGATATCGTTGTCCTTTTTTTGAGTAGAAACAAGCTGAAGTTTTTAAACATACCGGACTATATCCAGGTTAAAAACGAAGCATATCCACCTCGCTTTATTTGGGCTAAACAAGGACGATGGGTTGTATTTAGAGTACTCTGTATTATAGCTATTTTTACTTTAGTAGTGCTCTTTCCAGTCACATTTCCTCAGTTCTTAGGCTCCTCTGCTATTATACTATTCGCACTGGGTGCTTGGTTAGTTTTAGCCATATTGTTAGACTATGCTGAGAAGCGATTTCGTTTTCCATTTACATTTACAGTGATACTCATGGTGATAGGTTTTAGTTTTTTAAATAATAATCATTCTATCCGTACCTCAGGAGAGCTATCAGTGGATAGACCTTCTATAGCCGCTCATTTTGACCAGTGGTATGCCAAGCGACAGCTTACTAAGGATACTGTTTCTATCATATTAGTAGCGGCTCAAGGTGGTGGTGTACGCTCAGCGTACTGGACAGCACAGGTACTTTCAGAGCTAGACGAAACTAATTCAGAGTTTGATGAAAATACATATGCTTATAGCACAGTGTCAGGGGGTACACTGGGTGTGGCTACTTATAAGCAATTGAAAAATAATAAGTTAGATGATAAGAGACAGTTGTCGCACGCTATTCTTAATCAAGACTTTTTGGCTCCTGTGTCTTCTTGGCTTGTAGTCCCTGATTTACTTCAGAAGTTTTTACCTTTTCCTATCAATAGTTTGGATAGGGCAAAAGCATTAGAATACTCTTGGGAGAAAGCTGCACAGGTGAATGGTAAGTCTTTACTTAGTGAAGGATTTATAAAGACTATGGGAGAAGATGAGTGTGTATATTTATTTAACAGTACTCGAGTAGAGAACGGATTTAGAACACTCATTAGTAATGTCAAAACACCTAAAAGTATCTTCTCGCTATCAGAGGACTTTTTTAAAGTGACCAATACAGATATTCCTATTAGTACTGCAGTATCTCTAAGTTCACGCTTCCCATTTCTGACTCCACCCGGACTAGTCTATGATAAAAACGGTGATAAGTGGGGACATCTAGTAGACGGTGGATATATAGAGAATATGGGAGCTACCGCTATGTTAGAGCTTTATGATTACCTGCGTAAGAGATGCAAACTAATGGGATATACTGCCAGATTTCAGCTTCTCTTCATCAAAAATACAAAGGTAGAATATACCACGAAAATCACTGGAATGCACGAAATATTGGGTCCGCTGAATACCTTTAGCAAGGTATGGGTGAACAGTGGATACTATGATGAGCATAATACTAAACTTAATAATTTATACACTGGAGATGAAGCTCTATTTGTAGATCTCGATAGAAGTGAGGATGGAATTATACCACTGGGGTGGTATCTCTCTGAACAGGCTACCACTCGTATGCAGGAGCAGCTATCAGAGCAAACTGCCGAAGTGAAAAAGAAGCTGACTAGATTAGACTAATTCTGCTGCGTCGTTCCCTACATGTAGCATACCTTTGCAGGTAATGAAAGTCACCTTCTTAGGAACAGGAACTTCACAAGGCGTACCTATAATAGCGTGCGAGTGTGAGGTGTGTATCTCCGCTGATGCTAACGATAAACGCCTTAGAAGCAGTGTATTAGTAGAAACTGAAAACACCAATTTTATTATTGATACAGGACCAGATTTTCGCTATCAGATGTTGCGTGAAGGTGTGAAGAAGTTGGATGCGGTAGTTTTTACTCACGAACATAAGGATCACATAGCTGGCTTTGACGATATACGTGGTTTCAACTGGAAGACTCAGATGCCAATGGAAGTGTATGCTACTCCCAATGTAGAGATAGCCTTGAAGCGAGATTTTCACTATGCGTTTGTAGAGAAGCGTTACCCTGGAGTACCAAGTCTAAATTTACACGTTTTAGATAATGCACCTTTTTCAGTAGGAGACTTAGAACTAACACCTATAGAAGTACTTCATTATAAGCTGCCTGTTTTTGGGTATCGAGTAGGTGATTTCTCTTACGTTACAGATGTTAATTTTATATCTGAAGAAGAGAAGCACAAACTCAAAGGGAGTAAGGTGCTAGTGCTAAGTGCACTGAGACAGAGTGATCATATCTCTCACTACAGCCTTGAGCAGGCTATTGAGGTAGCACAAGAAATAGGAGCGGAGCAAACTTATTTTACGCATATGAGTCACCAGATAGGACTGCACTCAGAAGTAGATGCTCAACTGCCAGCAGGCATGAATTTAGCATACGATCGGTTAGTGGTTGAGATGTAGTCTGCTAAATCTCTACTTTACTTTTTTACCAGTTTATAAATGGATGTGTTACTAGATTAGAATTATAATACCGAATATCATCTGATACCTCATCACCTATCCATGCTGGTTTCTCGAAAGTTTGATCTTCATCGGTAAGTTCTATTTCAGCAAGTATGAGACCTTTATTATCTCCACTAAATTCATCTATTTCCCAAGTATGGCTGCCACTACACATGGTATATCTTGTTTTTTCTATCAGTGGTCCTTCGCATAGGGCGAGCAACTGTTGAGCTTCTTCGGTAGGGATTTGGTATTCAAACTCATTTCGGCGGATGCCTATATTTTTACTTTTAATAGTAAGTGTCGCTTGATCATTTTTTATCCTGACACGCACCGTAGCTTCAGGATTAGTGCTTAGGTATCCTTGCCGTAGTATAAAAGAGTTTTCTACTTCATTTCTCCATTGCTCATTTATAAGTAGGAATTTGCGTTCTATTTCGTATGCCATTGGAGTAATGTGTAATACAAAAGTAGCTTAAATAGGTGAAGTAAATCACTCCATACGAAGTGCACTCTGTTTACCTGCCAAAAGGCTCAAGTGAAAGTAAAACCACAATAATGCAGGCACCACGTATATAGGTTGGCCACCTATAATAGTAATCACCGTAAATCCACCGGTTAAAAGTGTGGAACTCAAGAGCCCTATTGCTATGTAATCCAGCGAGAAGTCTCTAAACCTTTTGCCAAGTTGAAAATCTTTTCTTAAAACTATACAGTGCAGTACTAACCAGGCGATCAGAAAGTAAAGCGGTTTTTTTAGCGTATCAGTTCCCAGCACTTCTAACGGTGACCACGGCGGCGACAGGTTTCGAGATAGATTTAACAAACTATCACCGTAGTATGCTAAAATAGATGTTCCAAGAGCTACTACGCCTATTGTTAAGAGCGAACTTATATTAGATGGACTTTTTAGGTTATGGAAACCGATAGCCGCTATGAATATGCTTATAACTCCAGCTAGGAATGCACAGATGCTGTAGTCCTGCAGCACATACTTAGCCGTGAGGTATTGGTCTTGGATAGTATAAAAGTGCTGAGCAGCGTCTATATCTCCTATTTGACTTATACCTTTAATGAAAGATGCTTCATCATTATAGATAGGCAGCGAATAGCTATAAAAAGCCATTCCTGCACCTAAGATTATCAGAAATATACCAAATCGCACGTAGTTAGTACGTTTAGAGGGTACTATTGGTTTGTACTGAGGTATAATAAACTTAACTTATCTGGTCTGTGTAAGGGCATTAAGTACTTCTATAGGCTCAGCTCTATTGCGGTAGTCCGCATCTAAGAAAGCGTAAGTAATAATGCCGTCAGTACCTATCACATAGGTAGCACCCAGTGGCAACTCTCCTTTATCGTTTCCATTATAAGCACTAAGTCCAAAGCCGTTTTCATAATAGGTTTTCACCTCTTCTGTGAGTTGGAAAACTACTCCATATGTTTTAGCCACAGCATTATCATTATCCGTAAGTACTTCAAAGGATAGCTTGTGTTTTTCTATAGTAGTCATACTATTATCTGGAGACTCTGGAGTGAGTGCAAGTAGCTGTGCTCCACCGTCTCTAAACTGAGGCAGCATATCTTCCATAGCCCTAAGTGTAAGATTACAGTAAGGGCACCATCCCCCTCTGTACCACATCAGTATGACCGGTCCATTTTCTAGCTCATCATAAAGTGATACTCGGCTCCCAGAAGCATTTTTCAGCATAAAATCTGGAGCTTTACTTCCTACCTGTAGAGCGTTTTTAGTGATCTTAGCGTCTATTACGGCTTGTATACCCTCTGCATATACTTGCTTCTTGATAGAGTCCGCTTTGGCGTTAAATCCATATTTTTTCTCATTGAGAATGTCTTGAAGTGATGTAGTGTCTTTAGCCATAGTCTTTTTAGTAGTTCTATCCGCGGAGTCTTTGGATTCAGAATTACAAGCAGCTAGAGAAATAATAGTAAGTATAATTAGGGTCTACTGAAAAAACAATATTTCACTGATAATCAAAACGTAAATGAAGGGTATTTTTTGTGATATAAAGTTTAGGGTCTATGATTTTTTGTATTTGATGTAAAAATTGCTTTGGTAGAGTTA
>Ga0306865_1000104_pt1 | contig 47038 bp, 40 predicted proteins | sample AntRauTorckE5431_FD_190441 | JGI IMG/M metagenome (GOLD analysis project Ga0306865, IMG submission 190441) | Saline lake microbial communities from Rauer Islands, Antarctica - Metagenome Torckler E5 #431 (v2) (version 2) | ecosystem: Environmental > Aquatic > Non-marine Saline and Alkaline >... | reverse complement strand
ACTCGGAAGTACGTTTTCTAGCTGCGGACCACCCTGTGCTGAACACGCCCAATAAAATAACCCAAGCAGATTTTAATAATTGGGTGCAAGAACGTGGTCTCTATTTTCCCAATGAATGGGATGATAAATACACCGCTATACTCAGCTGGCATGATGTAAATGAACCTCCACGAGATGGTGCACTTCTGGTAGCTCAGTACGGCGAGGGGCATTATGCATACACAGGAATATCCTTTTTTCGAGAATTGCCTGCGGGAGTACCTGGAGCATATCGTCTACTTGTAAATCTAATAGAAATGGGCAATGAGTAATTCTGAAAAGCCTCCCGTATTCAAATCGTGGAGTGGATGGTACATACTTCTCCTAACGGTACTTAGTGTCTTGATTCTCTTGTTTTACCTCTTTACGCAGTACTTTTCATGAGCAGTATAGACTGGATTATACTTATAGGTACACTTCTTTTTATAGTCATATACGGCGTATGGAAAACCCGCGGAGCCAAAGACTTAAAAGGATATCTCAAGGGAGACAATGATGCAAAGTGGTGGGGAATAGGTATTAGCATCATGGCTACTCAAGCCAGTGCTATTACCTTCTTATCTACTCCCGGACAGGCGTATACAGACGGGATGCGATTCATCCAGTTTTACTTTGGTCTGCCAATAGCTATGATTATCCTTTCGGTGACTTTCGTGCCCATTTACTATAAGCTGAAGGTATACACCGCCTATGAATTTTTAGAGGGACGATTTGACCTGAAGACACGAACATTAGCTGCACTTCTTTTCCTCGTACAGCGAGGTCTGGCAGCAGGTATTACTATATACGCTCCTGCTATTATACTATCTACACTCCTCGGCTGGAATCTTACACTTACCAATATATTCATAGGCGTGCTGGTCATTATCTATACTGTGTCTGGCGGAACCAAAGCAGTAACCCAAACCCAAAAGCAGCAAATGGCCATAATGATGGGCGGAATGGTACTTGCAGGTATTATGGTCATAAATATGCTCCCTGAGCAGATAGGATTCATAGACGCACTGCACGTAGCTGGTAAGATGGATAAACTAAATGTCGTCAACTTTGATTTTGATCTAAGTGACCGCTATAACTTTTGGTCAGGAATCACCGCAGCATTATTTTTGTTTATGTCATACTTTGGTACAGACCAAAGCCAAGTACAACGATACTTGACCGGCAAGTCTCTGGCAGAAAGCAGATTAGGCCTTATAATGAATGGTTTACTTAAAGTACCCATGCAGTTTGTAATTCTGTTTATTGGGGTAATGGTCTTTGTATTCTACCAGTTTAATCAGCCTCCTGTTTTTTTTAATAAGGTAGCTAAAGAGCGGGTAGAAAACTCTGCATACGCTCCGCAATTAGAAAAGCTAGAAACGGAGTACACCTCGCTTTTTGAACAAAAACAAGAGAAAATATACACCCTAGTAGACGGTGTGAAAACAGATGATATAGCCAAAATAAGTGCTGCCAAAGCAGAAGTACTCGCTCTACAAACACGGTCTGATGTGGTACGTGTAGAAGTAAAAGAGCTTGTAAAAACGGTGAACCCCGAGGCGGAAACCAATGATAAGGACTATATCTTCATGACTTTCGTAATGGATAATCTGCCGATAGGCATGATAGGATTGCTCTTTGCCGTTATGTTTTGTGCGGCTATGAGCAGCACTGCTTCTGAGCTAAACGCCCTGGCAAGTACCACTACTATAGACCTGTATAAGCGTAGTATAAACGTTAATAATACAGAAACTCATTATTTAAAATCCAGCAGATGGTTTACACTAGCGTGGGGAGTTTTGGCCATCACCTTTGCTACCTATGCCTCCTTATTCGAAAATTTGATACAAGCCGTAAACCTTCTAGGCTCACTATTTTACGGTACCATCTTGGGAATCTTTATCGTAGCTTTTTATTTCAAATACGTGAAAGGAAATGCAGTATTCATTGCCGCTTTACTTGCTGAGTCTATAGTGATATACATACATTATCTCAATGCGAATGGAAAAGCTGGTGTCTTAGAAATGGGCTATCTGTGGTACAATGTTGTTGGGTGTCTACTAGTAGTTTTATTTGGGTTTATACTGCAGGCGGTCTTGCCTCAAGGGCATCGAGCTATTGCAAAGGAATAATCACAAACAACTCTCAGAAAGAAAAGATACGTTTGCTTTCGCAAATCTGATTGAACGCATTTGCTAAAACATGAGACTACTCAAAAATATAATAAACCAACGAATGTCTTACCTACGGCCTTTAGGTTTCAACTCTTAGTATTTTAAAAAGCAAAAAGGCCACTCCCATTAGGGAGCAGCCTTTATTTTATTGAGTATAAACTACCCTTACTTTTTCTTTAGCTCAGCAATGAGTTTTTCATTATTGGCTACGTAGCCATAATCTCCATCCTCATTTTCTTTGGCTATTTTCATAGACATTTCAGCTGTAGCTATAGCATCTTTTACGTTACCTAATTTTGCTTGGATATTTGCTTTTTGGTGGATATACCAAAATGCATTTGGGCTCTTCTCTATTGCTACGTTTATCCAAGTCAATGCTTGATTCAGATCCTTATCGTTATCCAGATAAAAACGAGCAGCGTTATAATATGTGCCTGCACTAGGTCCATCTACTAATAATTCTTTAATTTGATTTTCTACCATCTTATCAGCGGCAGTCTCTATGAGTATGGTCACCTTGGTATTCTCCCACGTAAGACTCATATGTCCATTCGCTCCATCCAAGTGACTGAAATCTATGGTAAAGGTCTCTGTCTGATCTTTCAAAACAGATGGCTTTATGGTAACTCGAGCGACATCTTTAGCTTCTTCATAATCACTAGTACCAGATTGTTCTGTATTTTTATTGAGTATTACTATCCATTCTGTTTCGCCAGGGATAGTGAATATAGAATACGTACCCGCTTTCACCTCTTCACCTCCGAAAGTAACAGCGGTACTGAAGCTTACACTCGTAGCTTTGTTAGCTCCTGTTCTCCATATTTTATCAAAAGGAACTACATCACCAAAAACGGTTCTACCCTTAGCTCCTGGGCGACTATAGGTTACGTTTACGTCTGTAAGGCCGACTTTTTGGCTAATAGTAGCCGTTGGACTAGGTTGTGGTGTGATCAGTTGTGCTTGTGCTGCAGTCCCTACAAGTACCAAAGCGGCAATTAATGTATGTTTAAATTTTATCATTTTTGTATCTGTTTAATTAAAGGACAAAAATATACAGTAAAGGTTCACTTTACGATACTCGGGCGTCATGTCTAGACTATTTTTTTAAAATCAATACTTACTTCTGATATGCTAAAATGTCACCAGGCTGGCAATCCAAAGCATCACATATTACTTCTAAAGTAGAAAAGCGAATCGCTTTCGCCTTGCTCTGCTTCAAGATGGAAAGGTTAACATTAGAAATCCCGGTCTTCTCTGAAAGCTCTTTTAGCTTCATTTTACGTTGAGCAAGCACAATATCTAGGTTTACTATGATAGACATACTTTATATCGTAAAGGAATCTTCTATGTGTTTAATTAACCTCTTGGTGTTTTCGCTGTTTTTACCCCAAGAAATAACTGCTCCCGGAGCGAAAGACTGAATAATCAACTCTGTCCTATTTTCCTTTTCTACTATCTCAAAATAAACTCTCTCCCCCCAAGACCTTAAGCTCATTGGTATAGAAATTGCAACTAGACCATCGTCTCTAGAAACATAACTTATCTTTATTTTTGCCTTTCTAATTTCTTCTATTTTCGTAGAGCAAGTCAGCTCCTATCTCAGAATATAAGGTCTCTACAGATTTAGAAACCATGAAATTCAATGGATGTGAATATATACACTTCGCATATATGCCATCAGCAACAGATTGCGGAAATATATTAAACCCAGAAAGAATAATCGTCGGAATAGCCCAATAAAAACAAAGTGTCCCGTCCAACACCTTTAACAGGAGCACTATGCCTACTAGCACCACAGCTAGTCCAATAAAGTTGATTTTTGATTTCATGATTGTTTTGATATTTATGCCAAAAGCAACACTTTTCGTTAATTATTTAACGATAATCATTAATTTTACTTCTTTCCTTCGCCCTTAAAGTGTTGCTCTTTGTCTCTGAAAAGAACATTGAACGTGGTCAATGAACCGTAGATCCGAGTGATATATTGCTGCATATTTACTTTGTCTTGGTCATCGAGTACTTTGTGACTATTGATGCTTTGCTCCAGAACACGTAGACGGTCACGTACCATTACTATCTTATGAAAAAAAGTGTCTATTGGGATTTCTTTGACTGACAAGTCGGTATCTTTTGGTTCTAGTATCATTAGTCCATTCTTCCACTTATCCGCTAAGTGTACTCGTTCGGTAGCGTCTGTATAGCGGCTCATCATCCCGTAAAATATATCTTCTATCTCTTCTATACTTACCATACTGTTAGCACCTTCTAGCACTTCCACTATTTCTAGTTCCTCCCTGCGATCTATCTCTTGGCTCCCTCCATTGAAAAAACTTATGGTAAATGTCTCTACACCTATCCTGCAGATGATGCCATGTCCATATTCTCCGTGTTTTATTCTGCTGCCTATAGTGAGTTCTTTATTCATATGTCGAAAGTAGTGAAAACTATTATCTTCGCTATCTCAAGCTTAAAAACATTGGAAGCAATCCATAAACTCATCGCATATATAGAAAATCCAGAAACACCTGAAGCGGACAGAGAAAAGGCTATATCAGAGCTTAATCTTCTGGGTAAACCTTCTGCTGAAATAGAAGAGGTGGCTTATAATCACTGGCAAGAATACTTTGCAGAAAACATAGAAGTTATACTCACTCAAAGACTAGTTATCATTAGCCACTTGCTGCCAGATGACGTGGTAAATCAATGTTTTCAGGATACTTTTCAAGAATATCAAGACCGCAAAAAACAGTTGGGCATAGATGATATTCGCAAATTTTGGGCACCGTAACTAGCTTAATAAGAATTAACTAATTGATTAAAAACAAATGACAGCACTCATCACAGGAGCATCCGCAGGCATAGGAGCGGCACTAGCTAGAGAATTTGCCAAGGATAAAATAGACCTGATCCTCGTAGCCCGAAGAGAGGAGCGTCTGAAGGACCTCGCCTCTGAACTCTCTTCTACTTACGGAGTGATTGTACACATAATTGCCCTAGACCTTTCACTTCCTGGGAGTGCCAATGAGCTTTACAGAAAAGTAGAGAGCCTTCGTCTGAAAGTAGGCTACTTGGTAAACAATGCTGGATTTGGAGATACGGGAGAGTTCGTGGATTCAGACTTAACCCGTCAAGAGGATATGATAAATTTAAACATCCTTACACTTACTAAGTTGACTCACTTATTTGGTGCAGAGATGAAAAAAAACAAAAAAGGAACTATTCTAAATATAGCTTCAATAGCAGCATTCGTTCCAGGTCCACTGATGTCTGTGTACTTTGCTACAAAGCACTTTGTGCTGGCATTTTCTGAGGGAATAGCCGAAGAACTCCGACCCTACGGTGTATATGTAACTACGCTATGCCCAGGACCGACTGAAAGTGAATTCGGCGAAGCTGCAAGCTTCAAGATGTTAACCGATGCTCCATCCAAAAAATTCCCGTCGTCGGCAGAAGTAGCTAAATTCGGATATCAAAAAATGAAATCTAGACAAGTAGTCTTTGTACACGGTTGGTGGAACAGTATAGAAGCTTTTTCTACCAGATTCGCCCCTCGCTGGATAGTTAGAAAAATGGTCTACACCAGAATGAAATAACCTAGTACCTGCTTATTAGCACGTTAATATGATGCCTTAAATGGCCAGAAATAAGAAAACCATACAATACGGGTTGTACTACAAATCCGTTTGCCATTCCTTTATATTTTATATTAATTTCATCCATGCTATCATAAAGTGCAATGCTGGAGTCTCTTAACCTGTCAAATTCGGATATCACGTCGCTTAGTTTACGTGTATTCGCTTTAGAGTTTTTAACGTACGAATTATGATCAAACCCTGGAAGCTCATTCATTTCTCCTCGAGCGATGGATAATGAGCGATATTGAAAGATTCGCTCAGTATCTATCACGTGCTGAAGCAGCTCATTTATGGTCCACTTCCCTTCTTGGTAAGCAAAACTTCCTTTTTCTTCTGATACATCTTTAGCCCACGCTATAAACTCGGCTTTGGAGTTTTTCATGGCTTCTATCATATTGTCTTCGCCCACTAATTTCAAGTATCCATCGAAATACGCGGGTACATTTTCTAACCACTCCTTAGACATGATGCGAAAGTAATTTTTTAAGGCATATTTGCTTTAATATTGAACCGTAGCAGATAAAAAAAACCATACGATTTACAAGAATCGTAAATGAAATAACCAAAAAATTAAACTTTTGAAACATTAAAAAAGTCATTCATTTTATTTAGATTTATTTTGAATCGACATTTTATTTCTTAAAAACTTGATGCCTAACTGATAATATTAATTGTGATAAACACACTACACAACCTAAGAACTTAAAAGAAAAAACAGATTTTATGCTAAAAAGACAAATACCAAACCTACTCACCTTAGCAAATCTACTTTGTGGCACACTCATTATTATCAGTGCTTTCCAACTTCAGTTTGTAAGTGTAGCATGGCTTGCAGTAGCAGCACTAGCTTTTGATTTCTTAGACGGCACCGCAGCTAGACTATTACACGTAAGTTCACCTATAGGAAAGGAATTAGATTCTTTTGCAGATATGATAAGTTTTGGTGCCGCACCAGCACTCGTACTTTACACCTATTGGGAAAACGAACTCTTTACCGGAACGGACCAGTCACTGACAGGCATAACTATCGTAGACAGTTTGCTTCCATTCTTCCCCTTGTTGATTGCGGCATTTGCAGGCTACCGACTGGCCAAGTTTAACATCAGTGAGCAGAGCAATGACTATTTCTCTGGGCTCCCTACACCAGCACTAGCTATAGCTGCATTTTCCATCCCGTTAGCAGCTGAGCAGTCGCTGACTATCAATACATGGCTTACTCATCCTGCTTTTATTATTCTTTTTTCAATATTAGGTGGCGTTTTATTGGTTAGTAACATCAAACTCTTTTCCCTAAAAATAGGCTCTACAAATAAAAAACTTAACATCCTCCGGATAGTGCTCATCGCTAGTTGCATAGCTCTAATTGCTGGGTTACATTTTTTTGGAGCGTTTCTTTGTTTAGTGGTGTACTTGTCACTTTCTTTGACCGCACAAAAAATCATATAAAACATTTGATTGTTATCTTAAAAACTCAAGACACATACCGCTTAAATTCAGAACGATACCACGACATTAAATATAAATATAAATCAACATGGCAGACATAATATTTAACCTAATAGACCAAGAACTCCACCGTCAACAAAGCGGTATAGAGCTAATAGCTTCAGAAAACTTCACCTCAGAGAATGTAATGAAAGCCATGGGAAGTGTACTTACCAATAAGTACGCAGAAGGCTTACCTAAAAAGCGTTACTACGGTGGTTGTGAAATAGTAGATCAGGTAGAGCAACTCGCTATAGATAGAGCAAAAGAATTATTTGGTGCAGCGTGGGCCAATGTGCAGCCACACAGTGGTGCTCAAGCTAATGCAGCAGTAATGCTGGGTGTACTAAATGCAGGAGATCAAATTTTAGGGTTTGACCTGTCACACGGTGGGCACTTGACACATGGTAGCACGGTAAATTTTTCTGGTAAACTATACAAACCAGCATTTTACGGCGTAGAAGAAGCTACGGGTCTGATAGACATGGATAAAGTAGAAGCTAAAGCCAAAGAAGTAAAGCCAAAACTTCTTATCTGCGGAGCATCCTCTTATTCTAGAGACTGGGACTATGCTAGGTTTAGAGCTATAGCTGATAGCGTAGGAGCACTTCTACTAGCAGATGTTTCACATCCTAGCGGACTGATAGCTGCAGGACTTCTTAATAATCCGCTACCTCACTGCCATATAGTGACCACCACCACCCACAAAACACTGCGTGGACCACGTGGAGGTATGATAATGATGGGTGAAAATTTTGACAACCCTTGGGGATTAACTACTCCCAAAGGAAATATAAAAAAAATGAGTGCCATATTAGACGGAGCAGTATTCCCGGGCACACAAGGTGGACCACTAGAGCACGTAATAGCAGCGAAAGCAGTAGCTTACGGTGAAGCACTAGAACCCAGTTTCAAAGAGTACGGCAAACAAGTAATAGCAAACGCAGCGGCACTATCTAAGGCAATGGTAGCTAGGGGTTACAAGATTATATCTGGTGGTACGGATAACCATATGATGCTAATAGACCTCAGACCCAAAGATGAGAATCTGACAGGAAAAGTAGCAGAAAACGCACTGGTAAAAGCAGACATTACCCTCAATAAGAATGCAGTACCGTTTGAGACTCGCTCGCCATTCGTTACTTCAGGCATACGCATAGGGACTCCTGCCATCACTACCAGGGGTATGAAGGCGGAGCATATGGATAAAGTAGCTGAACTAATAGACCGTGTACTCGTAAATCCTGAAAACGAAACCAATCTTGCTGCTGTAAAGTCAGAAGTAAATGCTTGGATGAACGATTTTCCACTCTACGGATAGTAGGGTTTTCTCTACTTTCAGATAATCACGCTATATTAGCCTACTTTAAGTAAATAGACTAAGCACATCAAAACTACTTTATCACATATAAAACAATACTGGCGAAATGACATCCTAGCTGGATTTAGCGTTTCATTGGTAGCTCTTCCGCTTTCTATAGGCGTAGCCTTGGCGATGAATCTTCCTCCAAAAGCTTTGCTTGCAGGAATATTTGCTGCTATCGTAGGTGGTGTTTTTACTTCGTTTATTAGAAGTGGAAGTGTGTCTATAAACGGGCCCTCTCCAGCTCTCATAGGCATAGTTATAGCCGGCATGGCCGTACTCGGAAGCTGGGAGTATATGTTGGCTGCCTTTGTGTGTGCAGGAGCTTTACAAGCTCTTTTTGGGGCTTTTAAACTCGGAGGTCTGGCAGACTTCATTCCCTCATCTGTAGTGTCAGGAATGATGGCTGCTATAGGCGTTATCATTCTCGCAGGTCAGGTTCACTCTGGCTTGGGTGTAGAGATAGGAGAAATGAATGACTTTGAAAAACTATTGGAAATTCCATATAGTTTGGCAAAAATGAATCCCCTTATCGCTATTATATTTTTTAATAGTTTAATTATCTTAGCTATACACCCTAACGTAAATAATAAGTTTATCAAATACGTGCCCGCACCTATTTGGCTGCTATTATTTGCAGTACCTTTATATATACTTTTCGAATACTTGCTGGACGGTCAAATCACCATGTTTGGAACAGAGCATTCACTCAACCCAGCTAAAGATCTTATTAATTTTGAACTTCCTCGTGACATAGTTAATGACTTATTGGTTTTTCCTGACTTTGGCAAGGTAACCAGTGTAAGTTTTTGGTTAGTCGTCCTCTCTGTGTTTTTGGTTTCTACTATAGAAACGCTAGGGTCTGCTAAAGCTATAGACAAAATAGATCCACTAAAACGCAAAACCAACCTCAACAAGGATGTAGCAGCTATGGGTCTAAGCACTGTTCTCTCGGGTTTTATAGGTGGGCTTCCTGTGATTGCTGTGATCGCACGTAGCTCTGTAAACATAAATCACGGTGCAAAAACACGATTAAGTAACCTTGTACATGGTGTGCTTATTCTCTTATTTGTATTCTTACTCTCAGACTTTATCAAAATGGTACCTAAGGCGGCTCTAATGGCCATTTTAGTATTTACAGGATATAAACTCGCCTCTCCCAAGGTGTTTAAAGATGCTACCTTAAAAGGGTATGAGCAGTTTCTAATACTTAGCGTCACACTAGTTTCCACACTACTTACAGACCTTAATAAGGGTATACTCATCGGAATACTGTTTACTATAGTAATACACTTAGTACGCTCTCATTTGCCTGCTACACTTTTTTTTAAATACTTAGCTAAACCCTTTTTCCACCTTTCAAAAATAGACGACCACTACCACCTCCGCGTAAAGGGAGTAGCTAATTTTAGTAGTATACTAAAACTTAGAAAAAGACTAACAGAAATCCCTCCAGAAAATAAAATAGTCTTTGATTTTTCACGTACACGTCTGGTAGATTTTAGCATGTTGGAGTTTGTAAATACGTGGGGAAAAGATTATAAAAATGAACAAGGAGGACGTTACGAAATCATAGGGCTGGACGAACATCTTACCACAAGTGAACATCCATATACTATACATGCTCTACCTCAAACTGTAGCTAAGCCACTCTCAAAAAGACAAAACGAACTTAAAGAATATGCTTTTGCCAATGGCTGGTCCTTTGAACCTAAACTAGACTGGAATACTGATTATCTGATAGAAAATACCTTCTTCGAAACCAGACCAATAGAATACTTAAAAAATAGAATGACCGGTAAGTTTCCATGCAATGCTGCTTGGGATCTCGTGGACATGACCTTTGATGAGGGAGCCCTTATGACTGCTGAAGTACATAATATGAGTATGATGCTGATACACTTTAATCAGGATATCCCGAATTTTCAATTGGATAAGGAACGCCTTTTTAACAGACTGCTAGATTTTGCCATAAAAGAAGATATAGATGTGTCAGAAGACTTTGATACGAGGTTTTCTGTAAAAGGAAAAGACCGTAAGGCTATCAAGAAGTTCTTCACTCCAGAGCTACGCTCATTCATTAAAGACAACGATAAGTATCACATTGAGAGTACAAATAATGTAATTTTAATCTTCCGATATTTCCGAATAATGAGTATCTCAGAAATAAAGGAACTTAATTCCTTTGGTGAGCAGCTAAGTGCTCATTTTCATAACTGTGTGGAGATACCAAAAGAACTCTAAATGACGAAAGTGCTATAACCAAAATTATCGGAAATGGTATTTAGCAGCATTACATTCATTCTTTACTTTCTGCCAGCATTTCTAGTATTATATTATGTCACACCTTCTAAGTATAGAAATATCACTTTATTGCTGGGAAGTATATTCTTCTATGCTTGGGGAGCTCCAAAATTCATCTTTGTTATAATTGGCACCACTATAATAGATTATGTGGTAATCAATATAATGCACTTAGAAAAAAGAGGTAACGTTCAAAAAGGCTTACTAGCTCTTTCTGTTAGTATCAATTTGGCACTGTTGTTTTACTTCAAATATGCCAACTTTTTTGTTGACAATCTCAATGTGTTCCTAGGCACTTTTTCTGAGAATCAAATGAGGCTTGGGACGGTTTTACTACCTATTGGAATCTCTTTTTATACCTTTGAATCAATAACATATTCGGTAGACATCTATCGAGGGATTCACAAACCTCTTAAACGCTTTACCGACTACCTATTATACATTTTACTTTTTCCGAAACTTATAGCAGGTCCTATTGTCAGATACCAAGAAATTGCGGGACAGATAAAAGACAGAGTAGGAAAAGAAACCATAGATAATGTCCTTATAGGACTCTACCGATTTTCAATAGGCTTAGGTAAAAAAGCCTTAATAGCCAACGAACTAGGCTTAAGAGCAGACAGATTAATGGGTGCTGACGCTTTAAACTTGAGCTCGCCAGATGCCTGGGTAGGTGCTCTAGCATATACATTTCAAATTTACTTCGACTTCTCTGGCTATTCTGATATGGCTATAGGAATATGTAAAATGGTAGGGTTTGACATCCCAGAAAACTTTGAGAGCCCATATACTTCAAAGAGCATTACAGAGTTTTGGAGGAGGTGGCATATTTCACTTGGAGCGTGGATGAAAAACTACCTCTACATTCCTTTAGGCGGAAATAAAAACCCCAATAAATGGCTAAATTACAGAAATTTATGGGTCGTTTTTTTCATTTCTGGACTATGGCACGGTGCTTCTTGGACGTTTGTCATTTGGGGGCTATATCACGGATTCTTCATAGTGTTAGAGCGTAGCTTGAAAAGTAGCTTTTTTATTAAAATACCATCCATTATAAAACTGTTGTATACCTTTTTTTTTGTTACTTTAGGTTGGGTATTTTTTCGAATAGAAAATATTGAGAAAGCAAAGAGCTACTTCTCTTATATGTTCGATTTTTCGAATCTCAGTCTTGGAGATTATGACACATCGTTTTGGGTTTGTTTTGGGTTCGCTGTTGTTTTTTCATTAATGGTTAATATCCCTGGTGGACGCTTACTAAAAGAATACATCTACCGCTCAGAACATACTTTAAAGTCTCACCTAGTTATGACAATGCTGTGCGGTATATTACTTGTTCTCTCTGTTTTGTCAATTTCTGCAAATGGTTTTAACCCATTCATTTACTTTAGATTTTAAAATGAAAAAGCAAATACCCAAAATCTTATTGTTATTCGCTTGGATATTTGTTTTTGCTTCGGTGCACGTAGCCTCTTATTTTAACTTTGATACTCAAGATAAATATCGAGTACCAATAACACATGACTATCACATGGATTTTTCGTTCGATCAATGGTTCAAAGGAAGATATCAGTTAAATTCCGATCGGTACTACAGAGAAAATTATGGCCTGAGAAACATTGCCGTACGATCAAAAAACCAACTAGACTATTGGTTCTTTCATGAAACAAGTTCCAAGGACGTAATCGTAGGTAAAAATGGATACCTTTATGAAAAAAACTATATAGAATCTTATCTAGGTATTAACTACATAGGTAAGGATTCAATAGAAAGCCAAGTTAACAGACTAAAAAAAGTGCAAGATACTTTGGCAAAAATGGGCAAACATTTAATCGTTATCATAGCACCTGGAAAAGGCCACTACTTGCCTGAATATATTCCCGAAAAATTCGTCAGACAAAATAAAAAAACAAATTACTCTGAGTTTATTCGAATAGTTAAAAGAAAGCACGTTGAAGTCCTAGACCTAAATGGATACTTTCTATCGCAAAAGAAAAACACTCCGTATCCATTGTATGGGAAAAACGGAATCCATTGGAGTCGATATGGCCTCTGTATTGCAATAGATCAAGTTTTAAAACACACAGAGACTAGTTGCTCTAGAAACCTTATAACTGCCAGCTGGAATTCTATCGAGATAGATGATGAGAGACCATATGACTATGATATAGCAAATGGCATGTACTTAATGACTAAACTAAAAGGGAAGAAAATGGCCTACCCAAAACTCTTTTATTCAGACGAGTCTTTATCTGCAAAACCAAAAACAATAGTCATAGCAGATAGCTACTATTGGGGGATGTACAACAGTGGAATTACACAGGCTTTTGAAAGTAACTCCTTTTGGTACTATAACCGTCAAGTTTTTCCTGATTCATATACAACTCTAACTTATGTGGACCAAAAAGACTTGAGTCAAGAAATAGCCTCAAATGATCTATTTATAATACTTTGCACTGAAGGCAATATGCACAATTTTGGTTGGGGTTTTTTAGAAAAGATGGAGAAGGAACTATATAGTCCTTAGATTTTAGTCGAAATACCAAATGATGCACCATAATTCGTTGCAAATTCCGGAACAACCAAAGCGTGAAGACTTTGCGTACTTAGAAATATACTGGTCTTGCCCATCCTATACTCAGCTGCCGCATTCCAAACTATTCCTTGAAAATTGCCATAGCCTAAGGTAGTAAGTACTTTTAGCTTATTGCTAAACTCATGGGTAATACCAGCAGTAGCCGTTACTCCCAAATCACCTAGATCTATGGCACTAGCTTGTATAAGGAGCATAGTGCGACAACTTAACTTATGCTGCCAGCCGACCTGTAACCTGCTCGGTAAACTTGCCCATTTGCTGGAGCTTCTACCTCTATCTAAAGTCGCATTATACGCAGAGTCTACTCTATTTTCTATGGACGTGCTATCAGATAAAAAATTTAGCTGTAAGCCCGTAAATCTAAAAGTACTGTCTAATGTAATGGTCTCGTTATCCAACAATCGCGTCAGATTAAAATCTGAAGCAGAAAAAACCAATGTATTGCTTCTGTTCCACATATACCGAATATCTAAGTCACCTTCTACGCCCACGCCCTGCAGTCCCTTTCTGGCAGCAGAAAACTCAGCATCATCTGCTGTGACATCAAGGTAGCTACCGCCAGATGAAGTGAACACACTTAATTCCTTAGCTTGTACCGACCTATAGCCTGTTAAAAAACTAACTCCATACCCCACTTTCACTTGAAACTTTTCAGTGCTGGTTAAGTTTTGGGTTGCTCCTAATACAAGGTTAGATGAGCGAATATATCTTATATTTTTACTCTTTACCTCAGCACCTTGGAAACTACCGTTTCCCAGCAGGAGAAACTCCGAAAGCTTTTTACTGCTATGGAAGCCTACTAAGCTTTTAAACTTAACTTGTATACCCCACTTTTTAGTGAGTTTATACTCTGCACTTGCTCTACTTTCTGCGTAGATATTGTTTTTAATAGAGCCCCCGTCTAGAAACTGCTGCTTAGCACTCTCTGTAAATGTACTTCTAAAAAGCACATCGTTAAAAAGCTGAGTATTTACAGCATTAGAGCCAGCTACAAAATCTCCACTTAACTTGGCAGATCCTTTATTCCAGTCTGCGTCAAAAGCATTACCTAAGAATGAAAAACTGTCCCTTGACTGAGCATTACTAACTAAAGGCAATGCACAAATAAGGATCAAAAGCTTAAAGTCTATTTTCATATATAAAGTTTGTAATAAGTTGTACTTCTACTCCGTAGTCACTGTACATCTTATATCGGATTGCATCTTTTGTATTTAAAATTACGGTCACCGCCACCTGCTCTGCAGATTTAAGGAGCTGAAACTCTATACGCGAAATAGATACTACTACTTCACTTTCTACTTGCCCCACAGTTTTGCCAGTGATAGCATCCACTTCTGCTGCTTGCATTTGAGAGCCAGTATCTGACCCCTTAGCGAATAAAAATCCTCCTTGTACATCTACAAACTCTAGCCTTAAATCACCTTGAAATGGAAAACTATTTTTAATCTTCAGCAGAAGCTTTCCTTCCTTTATATTTTGTGTTTCATTATCACCCAAAAGATTAAAATCCTCGAAAACGGTAAGAGAAAATGAGTCTAGACCGATAGTAAGTGGTACTTCAATCTTAAGATTTGCTTTTAATTCACTGTAGTCATAAGCAAAGTCCCTGAAGTCTATCGTACCATTTGGTCTAACTTTTACAAGTAAGTCTAATTGAATTTTGTCTGGTATATTCTCAATGAATTGCTTTAAGTTGGAGTTAGTATTGTCAAATCTCAAACTTTGAACAGTTGGTGTTTGAGGTGTTGCATTATTGACCTTTTCTATATTAATGGTTTTGGGGAATCCCGGTTGAAGATTTATAGTGTTGGGCTTTCTTGTATTAATGGAAGAAATATTATTAATATCTAACCTGCTTTCTATTCCAAAACTATTGAAAAACTCTAAATCTAGACTTGCCCCTTCTAATGAGATGTTCCCCGTAACGTTTTCAAAAATCCGAATAGCTTGAGTGTCTAAAAGAGCAAATTCGTGAGGGCCTGGATCTCCATAAACTAGAGAGGGCCTAACATCTACGAGTCCGAATCTTATATTAATTTTATCATCAAGCGAAAGGGTTCGTTCTATACCTGAATATTTGATGCTTGCAGTCATTTCGCTGTAGACATTATTATAATCTGGAGCTGTTGATTTTTCTTTTCCCCACAGACTTATATTAAAGCCATCTATTGGAAACCTTTCCTCCACAATTATGATCTCTCCTTTGGGTGCGGGTGGAATTGTCCACTCTTTCTCTATACTTTCACCACCTTGTCCTAATCTTCTGCTATTGGGAATTTTATAATTCAACACGATAGCTTCTTCTATGCTTGACTCTACATACATCAAAACATAACCCTCTTTTACAGTCAGTTCTGTTAGGTAGGCTCCTCCAAACTCGTACTTGGTCTCATCATTTCTCTCAATTAAATTCTGAGCTGGGAAGATGGCCGTAGCCACCTGAGGTTTTAGGTCTCTAATCGTAATGGTCGTTCTAATCCCTTTACTGGCATCTATAAGCACATCTCCATTGCTCGCTCTAGTTTTCACTTTAATGACTATAAGCTCCAGTACTCCATCCACCGTTTTACCTGCTAAATCATATGATTCAGATACTGTAGTATTGGGAAATACGTCATTAAATACTCCCGAAACTATTACACTTTTGTCTTCAAAGTTTCGAAGTTCGAACTCTAGCACTTCTGCCTCTACTGGCAGATCATTGCTGATAGATATGTCTATAAAACCCTCATTAAATGTGGCGGTAGTAAAAAATTGTTCTGTGACATCCAGCACAGTTCCTTCATTTGTTACTATCTCCTGGGCGGGCAGGCTAGCCTCAGTGCCATTGAGAAATAAACTAGGCGGATAAAGCTCTAGCAGCGTGAGTGTATCTGTGAATGACCTGTTCTCTAGTACCAGGCTAGTTAGCGAGACTTCTACCGTCTCTATCCTGTCTGGTATCTGCAGAATATCATCTAGATTATTTACAGCATACTCCGCTTCGTAAACTACGTTAAGTGAGCTGTCATTATTTTTATTTAACAGTGAGTCGGGTACCAGATCACCTAGGGTGAGATTGGTCTCCACTAATGGGGTAACCCAATTACTCTCATATGAAAACTTTTCTTTGCGGCAGCTAGATGCCAAAAGTAAAATTAGAAAAAGGAAAGAATATACATGACGCATGAGTACAAATAAAGCCATCAAAAGGCTGATTTTATTAAATTTGTTCTAGAAATTGCACTAAAATGTCTTCACATCACTTTGTAAAAGATGGTCAAGAGCCTGCTCTGATTATAGCTAACGGGGAATCTTGCTCCTATGAAATGCTCACCGGACTGATGGAGTGGTGCCCATATATCGTAGTATTAGACGGTGCATATGAACGTGTAAAAAAGCTACAAATACAACCGGATTTAGTCATTGGGGATTTTGATAGTATTAAAGATACGGAAAGAATTGGGCACACTACGTTCCTTCATGATAAGGATCAAAACACCACTGATCTGGAAAAAGCAATAAACCACCTTATCAAAAAGAAGTGCTCAGATATCAATGTAGTGTGGGCTACCGGGAGAAGATTAGACCATACCTTGAATAATTTTCACACCCTAGCTAAATTTAAAGAAACTAACATTGTCCTGTATGATAACCATTCTAAAGCATTTGTGCTGCCTGAAAACTTCTGTAAAGTGTACAAAAAAGACAGTAAGCTATCGTTAGTCCCTCTCCACTCCTGTGAAGGAATCACCACCAAAAACCTAGCCTACAATCTTACAAGTGGTTACCTGTCTATAGGTCATAGAAGCGGCACGAGCAATCATGCACGTGAAGACGGAGAAGTGACCATAAGTCACTTATCTGGCACCTTGGTACTGATAGAAAGTGAGGATTAGCGGCTGTAGTTTGGCGACTCCTTCGTAATGGTCACATCATGTGGGTGGCTCTCTCTGATACCAGAGCCTGTGATATGTGTAAACTGAGCTTCTTGGAGCTGTGCTATAGTCTCAGAACCTGTATATCCCATACCCGCTCGCAGTCCGCCTATGTACTGGTATATCACCTCTGACAAGCTTCCTTTAAAGGCCACAGTACCTACTATACCTTCTGGCACTAGTTTTCCTATTTCAGCTTCTGCATCTTGGAAGTAGCGGTCTGTAGATCCTTGTTTCATAGCCTCTATACTGCCCATTCCTCGGTAACTCTTTACTTTTCTACCTTCATAAAAAGATATATCTCCAGGAGCTTCTTCCGTACCTGCAAATAAACTTCCTGCCATAATAGCATCTGCTCCGGCTACTATAGCTTTGACTAAGTCTCCACTATATCTGATACCACCATCAGCTATCACTGGTACACCAGTTCCTTTTAGTGCTTCAGCACACTCCATTACTGCATTCAGCTGAGGTACACCTATACCTGCTATGATGCGTGTAGTACATATAGATCCGGGACCTACACCTACTTTTACTGCATCAGCTCCATTATCTGCCAGATACTTAGCAGCGGCTCCTGTGGCTACATTACCCACGATTACTTGTAAATCTGGAAACTTTGCTTTTACCTTCTTTAGCTCATCTACTACGCCCTTAGAGTGTCCGTGAGCCGTATCTATGGCCACCACGTCCACATCTTGCTCTACTAGTGCGGTAACTCGCTCTAGCGTATCTGCAGTCACGCCTACAGCTCCTCCTACCATTAGCCTGCCAAACTGGTCCTTGCAAGCTTGAGGATGATTCTTTACTTTTTGAATATCTTTAAAGGTAATAAGCCCAAGGAGCTTATTGGCTTTATCTACTACTGGCAGTTTCTCTATTTTATATTTTTGTAATATTTGCTCTGCTTCTTTTAAGTCTGTGCCTTTTGCTGTAGTCACCAGATTCTCTTTAGTCATGACCTCAGCTATCGCTGTCTGTAGGTCTCTTTGAAAACGAAGATCTCTATTGGTAATAATTCCAATAAGAATATTATGACTATCTGTTATAGGAATTCCTCCTATTCTATTTTCCTTCATTACTTGAAGGGCATCTGCTAGAGTATTGTCCTTGCTAAGTGTAATCGGGTCCTTTATCATTCCACTCTCAGAACGCTTTACTTTCTTTATTTCCGCTGCTTGCTCTGCTATGGACATGTTCTTATGCACTATGCCTATTCCGCCTTCCCTTGCTATGGCTATAGCAAGCTCGGCTTCTGTGACAGTGTCCATTGCTGCACTTATAATTGGGATATTGATACTAAGCTTTTGGGTTAGTCTAGTCCGAGTATTCGTATCTCGAGGTAAAACCTCAGAATATCTAGGTAAAACTAATACGTCATCAAAGGTTAAACCTTGGTAAGCAATTTTAGAAAATTTGGATTGAGACATCAGCAAATATTGGATTTGTTATTTGCCGTTCAAAAGTACTTACAATATTACCTATTCACCTAATTTATTTGATATTAAGTGGTTTACTTTCTGTTTTTACACAGAGATGGCAAAAAGTTGTCGTTCCATTTTCTTCTTTTACTCCCAATTGAAATACGAGTTACAGTATGTTCGTTATCTTTGTGCTTTATCATATGAGAGGTTTTTTAAGTTTCACACTTATTTTTTTTGCTGCTTTAGTCTGGGCTCAGAGTACCGACGAAAAACTAGCTGCCCAATTTTATGAAAACGGCGAATATGAAAAGGCTGAAGGACTGTATAAAAAGCTGAACCGTCAGCAGCCTAACTCCATTTACATATATGAATCCTACCTAAGCACTCTCTTAGCTCTAAAAGAAGAAAAAAGTGCGGAAAAATTAGTCGAAAAACAAATAAGAAAAAATGCAGGTCTGCTTAATTACGAAGTAGACTTAGGATACGTCTATCTCCAGTTTGATAAGAAAGAAAAAGCAGCCAAGCACTTTGAAAAGCTCATAAAAAAGAATGCCAATAATAGAGGCGGAATTATCTCTTTAGCACAATCCTTTAGTAGAAGACGGCTTAATAGCGAGGTGCTAAAAACATATGAATTAGGAACTAAAAAACAGGGAGTTCTGGCATTTTACAAACAGCTTATTTCTGAGTATAAAACTCAAGGGAATACAAAAGACCTCACTAATTTCTCCCTTGAAGTACTAGCAAATGACCGCAACGCATATGAATACGTTACTAATAACTTAGATATAGTATATGAAGACACGGAAACTGCTAAATACTTACAAGATCAAGTCTTAGCTTATGCTCAGAAAAATCCAAGTAATCAGATCTATGACGAACTCCTGCTGGAAGTCTTTTTACAACAAAAAAAATACTCCTCCGCACTGCGGCAAATCACCTCACTAGATAAAAGAAATAATAATAAAGGAAGTAGGGTGCTACTGCTAGCCAATATCTGTATATTAAATAACAAATATAATACCGCCATAAAAGCATACCAGTATGTAATAGAATTAGGTGACAACGAGCGAAACTTTGCCGCAGGAAAGAGTGGTCTAATAAACGCTCTTTATCTGAAAACAACCAGCTCACTAATACCAAATATACTAGAAGTAGATAGCCTGATAGCACTTACAGAAGAATTCGTAGCGAGTCAAAACATGCCCTATGCTACTGCTAATAGTTCTCTCAGGTTAGCGGAGCTTCATCTATTTTACAAGCATAATATGGGTGCGGGTACTGCTATACTAGAGGAACTAGTCCAGTCCTACGGACTTAGAGCTAACTTTATAGCAGAGTGCAAGCTGCTCCTAGGAGACGCTTACCTAATGCAAAACAATATATGGGATGCTAAGTTGATGTACGGACAGGTAGACAAACAATTTAAAGAGGACGCTCTGGGTCAAGAAGCAAAGTTTAAAAACGCAAAGCTGAGTTACTATACTGCAGATTTTGAATGGGCTAAAAGCCAGCTGGATATCCTCAAAACTGCTACATCTCAACTCATAAGCAACAATGCCATAGAGCTGGCACTACGAATCCAAGACAACACGGGCTTAGACACTACAGAAGAGGCAATGAAGGAATATGCTAGTGCCGAATTTTATTTGTTTAAAAACGAAATAGATAAGTGCACAGAGGTATTAAACATGCTGCCCTTCAAATATCCAGACCACTCGCTACAAGATGAAATCTACTACCTAAAAGCAGAGGTGCAGGAAAAACTAGGAAATTACGAAGAGGCAAACACGCTATATACCTCACTATATACTAACTACGGAAACGATATACTAGCGGATAACGCTTTGTTTAAGTCTGCTAATATTACTTTATATATTCTCAACAAACCTGAGTTAGCACAAGACCTTTTCGAAAAACTCCTCCTAGAATACAACGCTAGTCTATACGCTGTAGATGCTCGAAAAATGTACTACGGGCTAAAGGAAGGAAAAAGTAAAGAAGAACTCTTCTTTGAATAAAAGACATGAGTTCGAGCAGTAAAAAGGCAATACTAGAATGGCTGTTTGTAGGAGTCATTATGGTTCTGCTGTCTGTCCCGCTTTGGCTTAAAGTAGACCAACTTCCCATACGCTTATGGGATGAAGCTCAGAATGCTGTGAATGCTCTAGAGGTGTCCCAAACTCACAACTGGCTAGTAAGAACATATGACTATCAACCAGATACCTTTGACTGTAAGCCACCACTGCTTATATGGTTTCAGGTGCTATCTATAAAAGCTTTAGGTCTTACAGAACTCTCTATTCGGCTGCCCTCCGTCGTTTTTTCTGTTCTCTCATGTTTCGTATTGTTTGCATTAATCTACACGATGACTGACAAGAAATGGCCTGGCATACTCGCAGTACTAATCACTGTGACATCCGTAGGTTTTTATGGAGAGCATGCAGGACGGTACGGTGACCATGAAGCACTCCTTATTCTGTTAATACTCGTGTTTCTTTATTACCTGTACTGCTACTCTGTCTCTTTACAAAACAACTATCTCTATGCTATGGGCGTCACCATTGCCCTAGGCATACTCTGCAAAAGCATCGCTATACTTCTGATTTTACCTGGAGCTATTACTTATCTCTGGTATTGTAAAAGTCTTGGTGGTTTATTCAAAAACAAGCACCTCTACTCCGCTACTCTAATGGTGCTGGTCATAGTGGCTTCATACTACCTGGGCAGAACCTATTACCAGCCAGACTATCTATATACAGTATGGCATGGCGAGTTACTCCCTCGGTTTACCAATACTTCCGAAACTCACCATTTTAGATACATCAGTTTTTGGTTCTATTTTGAATTGCTCTATAAAGAGACTTTTGTGCTGTGGTCTTTTCTAGTTCCGTTTACCTTGCTAATTCCCGTAATGAAGCGTAAACTCACTAAGAAGTGGTTTTTCTGGTTTGTAAGTGGGTTAACATTATTGCTATTCTTATCTGCAGGAACTAAGCATTACTGGTACATCGCCCCTTTAGTGCCCCTATTTGCTGGCTTGATAGCCATAAGCATTTATTACCTTTTCGAAAAATCCAACATGCTCGGTTTAATTTTACTAGTCCCTGTACTACTAATGGGGTTTAGCAGGTATACTAAAGCATATGGAGATGCACTGCACCCTACCGAAAAATGGGATGAATGGGAGAGGTATGGTATTTCGCACTTTCTGAAAGACGATAGACATTTGAAGAATATTAGCTCTAACACCAAAATACTCCTGCGACCACACAATGCCCACGAAGCATATCAGTTTTACTTGAAAAGGTTAGAACAAAAAGAAGGTCTAAAAATTGATAGAAGTACATTCACAAGTTTACAGGTAGGGGATACCATCCTCAGTCATCATAAGATGGTATACGACAGTCTCCAAAAGGATTATAGGGTAGAGGTGCTAGATAGCTCATATCAGTACACTAAACTGACGGTACTACACCCTAAAGATACTGTGATAACCTACCATCAAACAACTTTATAAATGAAATTACGCTTTAAATACATACCGCACCTACTCGTTCTTATTGGTTTTTTTATGATAAGTGTACCACTTTGGCTTAAGGTAGATGTGCTACCTATACGCCTGTGGGATGAGTCCAGAAATGCAGTAAATGCTATAGAAATGTACCAAACGGGGGACTGGCTTGTACGTACGTATGGATTCGCACCTGAAACTTATGAGTTGAAACCTCCCCTGCTTACTTGGTTTCAAGTAGCCTCTTTGAATATTTTCGGACTCAATGAGCTTGGAATACGTTTCCCCTCTGTGGTGTTTAGTCTAGTCACTCTGATAATATTGTTCTCGCTAGTATACCGTATGACTCGTAGGTGGTATATCGCTCTGTTGGCTTCTTTTATCTGTGCCACTTCAGCGGGTTTTTATACAGAGCACTTAGGTAGGTTCGGAGACCACGAAGCTCTCCTTGTATGCTTATATACGTGCTTATTTTATGTGGTGTATCAGTACAGTACTACTGAAAGGGTACGGTATATTTACCTTACGGCTCTCTCAGTAGCACTGGCCGTACTTTGTAAAAGCATCTCAGTAGGTATGTTACTCCCTGGCATTTTTCTGTTCTTATTGTTTGACAAGAAGATGCTGACTCTTCTTAAAAACAAGCATACATATTTGGCTCTGCTTCTAGGAACTCTACCTGTTTTTGTATATTACTATCTCCGTGAACAAGTGCAACCGGGCTACCTCCATATGGTTTGGGAGATGGAATTATTCCCACGATTCTTCAATACTTCTACAGAGCTGGTATTTCAAGAGGATCCGTTTAATTACTACTTTAACCTAATCAGACACTCTCAAATGGAGTATTGGGTGTGGTCACTTATACTTGTGATACTCGCTCCATTTATCGCTAAGAAAATAGACAGACAATGGGCTTTCTGGAGCATTCAGGCTGTACTATTCCTTCTGATTATATCCAGTGGCACTAAAAACTTCTGGTACTCTGCACCTGCCATCCCTTTGTTAGCGGGTGCTGTAGCTATAAGTATTCATCTATTGATTAGTAAAAAACGTAAATACAATTTCGTACTAGCGGTTCCGCTCGCTGTACTGGCTACGCTCAGCTATCAAAAAGCATACAAATATTCCCTGCAACCTACAGAGCGGTATTACGAATGGGAGACCAATGGGATTTCACATTTCTTAAAAAATGAAAACCATCTAGCCAATATCACTTCTGGTACTAAAATTTTATTGGATGACCAATACGGCTTTGAACCTCATAAGTTTTATGTCGAAGCATTGAAAATAGAACGGGGATTAGATATCAAACGTACAGAACTTTATAACATTAAGCCTTACGATACTTTGCTGATTTCTCACCTAAGTACGCTTCAAAAGTTAAAAGAATCTTATGGCATAGAAATAATAGATAGCTCCTATAGTCATACTAAGCTTCTGACCCTTTTGCCCAAAGATGCCCTAATCCAAATAGACTCTGTAAACCAACTCCGCTCGGTAGAATAATCCATTAGCAAAGTCTGTATTAAGCGGCACTCTATCATCTCCAAAGCGGAATAGACTCAGCCCAAAGTCTATCTTATCGTCATTCTCATATACACGAAAAGACCTACCTAGCGATACTCCTGCCATTCCTCTGATAATCAAACCTTTTACGGTCTCATAGCCTACATGTGCTGCTATCTCATTTGAAAGGTGATGGACATAAAGTGGTGTCGAGTATATCGAAATTGCTCCTCCTTGTACATTATACGATTTTACAGTAGCTCGCCAATTTACACCTGTAGTGACCTTTGGCGTTAGTCTATAGTTTATCTTGGCATAAGAGGGCACTATCACATCCATTTCCAGTTTGTTTTTTTGATAATAGAACCCGAAAAGAGGCACCAAAAAAGGCCCAAATCTGTCACCATTCATATATGCACCAAACTTGTAACTAAGGTTTTCATTCTTCTTCATTTTCGCAAGTACTAAGCCACCTATTTGAAAATCTTCTTTACGCAGTTCCTCTTTAAAGTTAGAGGCTACTTTAGGTAGTAATAAATATGTAGCACTCCACTTTTCTGAATGTTTCACATTTATCCCAACTTTTAAAATATAAGAAGAAACTAGCATTTTGTTCTCGTTGGGACCCCACACCGCAGATACCCTGTCATATACCACTCCTGTGAGTAAAGCGTTACCATTTTTCAGTTCTATAGGTACGGTAAGGTTAAAATTAAACTTCTGCAAATCTGTGGTCTGATTGCTACTATCAAAGGTATTTTGAGGCGTAGCGGTGTACTCTGAGTTTAATATATCTACATAGTTTTGAGAGAAACTGCTAAATGAATACAGCGATAAAATTACAAATAGATACTTCCTCATGAGAGACAATTATACTACTTTACATGTACTTTTACAGCTTTAAGATATGTTTCACATCGTTTTACTAGAACCGCGTATGCCTGGCAACGTAGGCACCATTGGCCGACTGGCTGTAGCTACAGGCTGTACACTACACCTTATCAAACCCTACGGTTTTAAAGCTATAGATGAGGAAAAAGTAAAGCGAGCCGGTATGGACTATTGGGCAGATCTCAACTATATAGAATATGAAAATATAGCGGCTTTTTGGCATGCACACCCGTTTAGCAACAGGCATTTTCTAACGACTAAAAAGGCTACGAAACACTATACTAAGTTTGTTTTTAAACCTGGCGATTATCTCTACTTTGGTAGAGAAGATATTGGTCTTCCAGAATCTTTAACTGGCAAACAACCAGAAGCTTGTATGTCTATTCCTATGGTAGCCCAAGCACGATCACTCAATATAGCTAATGCTGCGTCTGTAGTTGTATATGAGGCGTGGCGGCAAAATGGATAAATACGTTTCACCCTTCACACGTCAAATGTTTTTTTAACCTGCTATTAGCTGGCCAAGCATTAAGGGAATTTGTAGTTTTCTAATTCCTGATTCTTTTATTTAGTAAATGCTACCTCTTTACTAGCTGTACGACTAACCTGAATCCGACATAACAATCGAACTCAAGTTGCTAGGAAAAAAATGAGAGCATCAAAGTTTCCTTCTTCAATGCAAAACGGCCTTTTACCCTTTTTACTTTTGTCTCTTATCCACATTTTCTTGCTTTATACTTTTCTTTTGGGCTAAATTATGGTCAATAAAAAAGATAAAAATATTGTCAAAACAAATCGTACATATGGACCTAGATACCTTCTACGTATCGGTAGAGCGGTTAATAGATAGTAAACTGGCAGGAAAGCCTGTGATGCTGGGTGGAGTAGGTGATAGGGGTGTGGTAGCCAGCTGCAGTTACGAGGCTCGCACCTTTGGTGTACACAGTGGTATGAGTATGAAAATGGCTCGTACCCTCTGTCCGCAAGGAATCGTCATAAAAGGAAATGCCAGCACCTACTCCAAGTACTCCAAAGCAGTAACAGAAATCATACGTGAAGCTGCTCCCATAGTAGAAAAAAGCAGCATAGATGAGTTTTACATAGACCTTACGGGTATGGACAAGTTCTTTGGGTGCTACAAGCTGGCTAGCGAGCTACGCACACGAATCACCAAAGAAACAGGACTTCCTATCTCCTTCGGCATGTCTGCCAACAAAACAGTGAGTAAGGTAGCTACGGGTGAAGCCAAACCAGACAACCAAATGAAAATAGACCTTGGCACAGAAAAGCCTTTTCTAGGTCCGCTGTCTGTGAAGAAAATACCTATGGTAGGGAAAAAGACAGCCTTTATGCTCAACCGTATGGGTGTACAAAAAATCTATACCTTACAGGAAATGCCACTGGAACTTCTGGAAAAAGCCTTTGGCAAAAATGGTAAAATAATGTGGCAAAAGGCTAATGGAATAGACCATAGCCCGCTCATCCCATATCACGAAAAGAAAAGCATAAGCACCGAACGTACTTTTATGAAAGATACCATAGACACACGTAAACTGCAAGACTTTGTGACCGCCATGGTAGAACAACTCGCTTACGAATTGAGGCACAGTCAAAAGGTCTGTTCTAACATTAGCATAAAACTCCGCTACTCTGACTTCCAGACCGTAAGCAAGCAAAAAAGCATTCCTTACACTGCCGCAGACCATACACTTATAAGTCATGCTAGAGATTTATTTAACTCCCTCTACAGCCGTCGCGTACGGATACGCTTGGTAGGTGTGCGGCTGGGTGACTTGGCGGGCGGTGGCCACCAGATAGACCTTTTTAATGATGACGACAGAATCATAGACCTATACCAAGCCATGGACAAAATCAAAACTCGATATGGTGCTAATGCAGTAAGACGAAGCGTAGCTATGGAAGTAAATGGACTGGGCCGCGGCAATCCTTTTAGTGGCGAACCCAATGTGATTCCTGGTCATAGGAATGCGTAGCATTACATTGGTTTTCATGCTGAACTGAGATAAAGTACGAAATGCGTACAGCAACACAACCATTTAATCCAACACGCTCGCAATAGCTGCACCTCAAGTTGAACTATATACTAAGCAACTATTATGTACCTAAACTGCCATACCTATTACTCTTTCAAATACGGGACCATGTCACCGAAGGAATTACTGCGTGAAATGAGTGCGTCCGTGCCGCGGCGGCACGAGCCAATAGGTATAGTTGCCCTGACAGATATAAATAGCACTTCTGGCTGTCTGTACCATGCACTGGAATGCCAAAGCCGTGGATGGCCGGTAATTACGGGCGTAGATTTTCGCAAGGGAAACAAACAACAATTCATTGCCATAGCTCAAAACAACGAAGGCTTTCAAAACATCAATTTTTATCTGACAGAATTTTTATTGGATATGCATAGGTCCACCACAATAAAAAATGCATTCATCATTTATCCATTAAAAAATGTACCCGACAGACCTTTGCGAAGCAATGAATATATCGGGGTAAATCATACGGAATTGTTTGCTTTTCAATCCACAGCAAGAACAGCCCCGCAAGGCAGCCCCAACAACAATACATCTAAATACGTAGCCTTAAATACGGTCACCTTTCGCAATAAGCGAGACTTCAATGCCCACCGACTGCTGCGTGCTATTGACAAAAATGCACTGCTTAGTAAACTGCCCGAAGAAGAACAAGGCGACCCACACCAGACTTTTTATTCGGAAGAAGAGCTCAATACTCTATATGACGGATATGAGTTTCTTTTAGAAAATGCTGAGAAACTATTGAGTAGTTGCAATCTTCATTTTGATTTTAATGACAAGAAGAAACTAGCCAATAAAAAGACATTCACCCAAACCAAAAAAAGAGACTACGAACTGCTGCAACAATTGGTAAAAGAGGGTTTAAAATATCGCTATACTAACGGCACAAATAAAGAAATCCAAGACCGAGTAGCTAAAGAACTCAGCGTGATACAAGAATGCAATTTTGTGCCCTATTTCCTTATCAATCACAATATAGTAGGCTATGCTCGCAAAAAAGGATACTTCTACGTAGGACGTGGTAGTGGTGCCAATAGTCTAGTAGCCTATCTGCTCCGCATTACCAATGTAGACCCAATAGAACTAGATCTGTACTTCGAGCGATTCATAAACCCAAGCCGTACGTCTCCTCCTGATTTTGACATAGATTTTAGCTGGAGAGATCGTCAAGATGTAACACGATATATCTTCGAAACCTTTCCTAATACAGCTCTGATGGGCAGCTTCGTGACCTTTCAGGCTCGCTCTGTAATACGCGAGATAGGTAAGGTGCTGGGTCTGCCAGCAGATGAGATAAAAAACATACAACGCACCGATAACCCACAAGACTTAGACCACCTAGGCAAACTCTGCATTCTGTATAGTCGCTATATTCATGGTTTTCCAAACCACCTGAGTATACACAGTAGCGGCATAGTAATCACGGAGCGGCCCATACAATATTATGCAGCTACAAGCATGACGCCCAAGGGGTTTCCTACAGCACATTTTGATATGCACGTCGCCGAAGATGCGGGTATTTATAAGTACGATATTCTGGGTCAGCGTGGACTAGGAAAGATAAAAGACGCCATTACTATCATCAAGCAAAACCAGCCTGATGCAGAAGACTTTGACATAGATGACATCGCCAGATTCAAGGAAGACGAAAAGATAAAGGACCTACTACGTAGGGGAGACGCTATCGGCTGTTTCTATGTAGAAAGTCCTGCTATGAGGTCTCTCATGAAAAAACTAGAGGTGGACGATTACAAAGGCTTGGTAGCTGCCAGCTCCATCATACGACCCGGCGTAAGCAATAGCGGCATGATGACCGAATACATAAAACGACACCGTAACCTGGAGGCACGAGCGGCTACACATCCTGTGCTGGGCAAGATACTGCACGATACCTACGGCGTGATGGTATACCAAGAAGATGTGCTCAAGGTGGCCCACTATTTTGCCGGTCTCACGCTAGAGGAGTCTGACATACTGCGTAGAGGAATGAGTCCAAAGTACCGAGAACGCACCGAGTTTAAAATCGTAGAAAAGCTCTTTTTTGATAACTGTGTGAAAAAAAGATACGACCCAGAACTCACCAAAGAAATATGGACACAGATAGAAAGTTTTGCCAGCTATGCCTTTGCCAAAGGGCACTCTGCTAGCTATGCGGTAGAGAGCTATCAGAGTCTTTTCTTGAAGGCCTACTTCCCACTAGAATATATGGTGGCTACAGTCAATAATTTTGGCGGATTTTACCGCACAGAGCAGTACATACAAGAAGCCCGACTAAAAGGAGCAGAAGTCGTGCTGCCTTGTGTAAACCGAAGCACCTACGAAACTACCATAAAAGGTAAAACCATATTCCTCGGATTTCAACATGTAGCAGAGCTAGGAGCTAAGGTGATAGACGCATTACTATTGGCAAGGAAAACCCAGGGCGAGTTTATTGATTTTGAAAACTTTACACATCGCGTATCCGTAAGTCTGGACCAAGCCATTATTCTTATCCGTATCAATGCGTTTCGCTTTACAGAAAAATCCAAACACTGGCTGCTATGGAAAGCACATTTTCTCTTAGTAGCCAGTCGTCCTGAACGGGGTGGAAGGGTGGGGCTACTAAGTCTTTTTGAAAATAAAGAAAACACCAAAAAAGTCACTATTCCAGAGCTTGACGCTGTACCGTACGAAGACGTATTGGACGAGATAGAATATCTTGGCTTTCCTATGTGTTCCCCTTTTGAGCTGATAGATGAAAATGAGCGAGCAAAAAGTAATATGATAAGTGCAGATTTTGAAGCGAATCTAGGAAAGGCGGTCACACTCCTAGGCTATCTCGTACATACGAAGCGTACGACTACCAAAGGCCGTGTAGAGCAAGAAATGTTCTTTGGTACCTTTATGGATCTGAATGGTCAGTTTTTTGATAGTGTACACTTTCCGCTTATAGCTCAAAAGTATAAATTTAAAGGCCTAGGCGTCTACCTCATCCGCGGCAAGGTCTCCTCAGACTTTGGTCATCTTACACTGGAGGCTCAGTACTTAATGAAAGTGCCGTATGGAAAGTTGGTTAAGGATTAAATATCCCGAAAATAAATGCCATAATCAACCCAATAATTTTTAACTTGTTTTCAATTGTGACGGTACGCCACCAATCTCGAAAATCAGAAAACAACCAATAACGAACTTCTACTATTTCCCAACCAAGTTTAATCCATTTATCCAATTCCCTTTCCTTAATATGGTTTTCGTACTCGTAACAGCAAAAAATTAAGTTTCCTTGTTGACCAATAAACCTCCTCATCTTGATATTTCATATCACAAAGATTATTTAGAGATTTCACCCAAAAGGTAAACTTTGTTTATGTTTTTCCTATTCCACCACTGGACTATATACCTTTACCCCGCCGTTATTTCTCCATAGTTTTACACTATAGGCTTTAAAAGAAGGGTTATTGATTTCAAATACGTAAACGAAAAGAATAATAACCTTTGTCCTACCTTTACAGTCCAATGTTCAAAACAGCATTCATAACAATACTCGGCCTACCCAATGCAGGAAAATCTACTTTTCTAAATGCCGCTCTGGGTGAAGACCTAGTGATTACTAATCCCAAAGCTCAGACTACACGTCACCGCATAAAGGGAATACTCAATGAAAAAGGATATCAACTTATATTTAGTGATACACCTGGTGTAATAGACGACTCAGCCTATATGCTGCAAGATGCCATGATGGGTGCAGTACGCGAATCTCTAGAGGATGTAGATATTCTGCTTCTCATGTTGGACGGTCAGTATCCTAAAGTAGAAACCTTCGAAGCATACAAAAATCAAGTAAAATGTCCTATAGTAGCAGTAATGAATAAGGCAGATTTGGTAACTAACCAAGAGCAGCTGCAAGCAGATATAACCAAGGTAAAAGAGTACTTAGACACAGAGCATGTATACGCCGCTAGTGCTAAAGAATCGTTTAACATAGATGGCATTATCAAAACACTAGTAGAGCTGTCTCCTGAACACCCAGCTTTTTATGATACAGATAGTATCAGTGACGAGAATGTGCGGTTTCTTGTGGGTGAAATGGTACGCGAGCAAATACTTACTCAATTTAAAAAAGAAATACCGTATAGCGTAGAGGTTGTGGTCACTGAATATAACGAAAAAGAAAAACTAGATGAAATCTATGCTACTATAAACGTGGAGCGGGACTCGCAGAAGGGCATACTCCTAGGCCGCGGTGGATCTGCTGTCAAAAAATTAGGTATAGCTTCACGAGAACGAATAGAAAAATTTATAGATAAAAAGGTTTTCTTATCTCTTACTATTAAAGTAAAAAAGGACTGGAGATCTGACGAACAGCAGCTCCAACGCTTTGGTTACCTTAAAAAGTAATTATTGCCGTACATTTGCAAAATTGTAAAACGGCGAAAAATATATTGAGCATTCGCTCAAACTTATCCAACAATTACAATAAAGGCTGCGGATAGCAGAAACATAGCAATTATAAAACATTAGAACATGGCAGGAATAGTAGCGATAGTTGGAAGACCCAACGTTGGAAAATCAACACTCTTTAATAGGTTAATAGGCGAAAGAAAAGCCATAGTAGACAACGTCAGTGGTGTAACCCGAGACAGACATTATGGTAAAAGTGATTGGATAGGTACGGAGTTTACCGTAATAGATACGGGAGGTTACGTAACTAATAGTAATGATATTTTCGAAACTCATATACGCGAGCAAGTAGAACTAGCCATAGCAGAAGCAGATGTGCTTTTATTTATGGTAGATGCAGTATTAGATCCTAACGACTTAGATATAGCTTTCTTCAAAATAGTAAGAAAAAGTAATAAGCCATACCTACTCGTAGCTAATAAAGCAGATAATGACGAGCGTATGTTTATGTCAAACTCATATTACAGTATGGGCGTAGATATGATTTACCCAGTATCTTCTCTCTCTGGAAGTGGTACTGGTGAATTACTTGATGATTTAGTTCCCTTATTACCCGAAGGTGATTTGGAGCTGGATGACGATATACCAAAGATAGCTTTCGTAGGAAGACCAAACGCTGGTAAGTCCACAATTTGCAATACACTACTCGGTGAAGAACGCAATATAGTAACAGATATTCCTGGAACCACTCGTGACACACTTTTTGTACGATACAAAGCTTTTAATAATGACTTATACCTAGTAGATACTGCAGGTGTACGTAAGAAAAGCAAAGTAAGTGAAGATATAGAGTTTTACTCTGTGATGCGGAGTATACGAGCCATAGAAAACGTAGACGTGGTGGCACTCGTAGTAGATGCCACTAGAGGCATAGAGGCACAAGACATGAATTTATTTAGCCTTGCTCAAAAGAATGGAAAAGGTATCGTCATTATTATTAATAAGTGGGATCTTATTGAAAAAGACACACACACCACAAAAGAATATGAAGCTTTAGTAAGAGAGAAGATAGCACCCTTCACAGATGTACCTATACTGTTTGTTTCTGCTCTAACTAAACAAAGAGTACTTAAAGCACTTGATAAACTCATGGAGGTACACGCTTCAATGAAAACACGAATTACTACTAGTAAACTTAACGAATTTTTCTTACCTATAATTGAACGTCAGGCACCACCTTCACTAAAAGGAAAATATATAAAAATTAAATATGTCACTCAACTTCCTACTAAGTGTCCCAGTTTTGCCTTCTTCTGTAATTTACCTCAATATATAGGCGATAGCTATAAACGATTTTTGGAAAATAAACTGCGAAGTCATTATGACTTTAGCGGAATACCTGTCCGTATCTATTTTAGAAAGAAATAAAAAAAAAATATATATTCGTAATACATTTAAATATTTAACAATCAAAAAATACGCCTATCATGAAAAAAATTATTGCTCTATTCGCTATTGTTTCTCTTGGATTTGTTGCTTGTAACAATGCCGCAGAAACTAAAGAAGGTGCTGAAGAATCTGTAGAAAATGCAGAAGCTGAAGCCGAAAGTTTACTTGAACAAGCTACTGAAGAAGTAGAAGAAGCTGCTGAAACTGTAGAAGAAGTTACTGAAGAAGCTACTGAGTCTGTAGAAGAAGTTGCTGAAGAGGCTACTGAGTCTGTAGAAGAAGTTGCTGAATAAGCCACTAGCCACTAATTTATATTAGTAAAACACAAAACATCTTAAAAGGCCACTCAAATGAGTGGCCTTTTTTTATATTTGTAACAGTAATGAAAAGTAATAGTATGACTATTTTGTTTTTTATAGTGCTAGTAGCAGCCTGTGCTACTTCCGAAGAAAATGACATAAAAACTTCTGAAGCACAAGATATAGAACAAGAAAAAAAAGTGGATATTATGTTACAGCGTGACCAAGAAAGAATAGACTCGATGGAAAGAATACTATTTAATCTTACCGAACATTAAAGGTTTACAAACTGATTTAAAAATCGTTTATCACTATTAAAAAAAGTACGCAAATCTTTTACTCCATATTTAAGCATTGCTATTCTATCTACTCCTAGACCAAAAGCAAAACCAGAATATTCTTCAGGATTAATAGTACAATTTTTAAGCACATTAGGATCTACCATTCCACATCCTAATATTTCTAACCATCCAGTACCTTTTGTTAATCTTGAATCAGATTCTGTCTCAGTACCTAAATAGATATCCATTTCAGCACTAGGTTCTGTAAATGGGAAGTAAGACGCCCTAAATCTTACTTTAGTATTCACTCCAAAAAATTCTTGTACAAAATTATATAGCGTTTGCTTTAGGTCTGAGAACGAAACTCCTTTATCTATATACAATCCCTCAACTTGGTGAAAAAAACAGTTAGAACGGGCTGAAATAGCCTCATTTCTATAAACTCTACCAGGCATTATGCTTCTTATAGGTAAATTTCCCTCTTCCATAAGCCTTACTTGTACAGAAGACGTATGTGTACGTAATGCTATATCCTTATCTACGAAAAACGTGTCTTGCATATCTCTTGCAGGGTGATTCTTAGAAAAATTTAATGCAGAAAAATTATGCCAATCATCTTCCACTTCTGGACCCGTAGATACAGAAAATCCAAGACGACCGAAAATTTCTGTCATTTCTTCCACTACACTGCTAATAGGATGTCGTGAACCTATATCGCTATAATAACCAGGTAATCCATCAGCTTGTATTTTATTGTCTAAAGACTCTGATAATAAAGCTTGAGCTGAACTAAATATTTCTTCAATATTTTTTTTTACAATATTTAGATCTTTGCCCCATTTCTTTTTTTCCTCAACAGGCAAATTTTTAAACTCCTGAACCAATTCATTAACTAACCCCTTTTTAACTAAAAATTTTAATTTGAAAGCGTCTAATTGTTCCTTTGATTTAATAACCGCATTTTGAGATTCTTTTATCAGTTGTTCTATTCTTTCTTTCATTACTGTGGTACAAAGAAAATCATTCTGCTTATATCCTGAGCATACTAAAATGCTATCCACTTTCTTATTATTTTTTAAAATGATTTTATATAGAATAGTAGTATATAACTAATAGTGTGTTAATTCGGTGGTAAGTTTATTTTGAAAAGCGGTTTTTAACAGTTTAGTAACATTGAAAGTACTATTAGTTAATTTACAATCAACGACTTAACATTCTTGGTATGCATTGTGGAATGTTACGTTAACATAGATTTGTTGATAAGGTGATTGTGTATAGGAGGTGCTGTTTGTACCCAATTTTAGTGGTTAAATAAAGAGTATAGTGGATAATAAATAGTTTAGGTATATATATAGGGTTATCAGCTTCTAATAACATAGGGTGTTATTAAGTGTGTGTATAACGCTACTTTACGTTGATTATCAATTCCTTATCCCAATTTTCTCTTATTTCAAATTCCTTTGATATTAGTATGGGTTCAGGTAATTTGGAGATAAGTGTATTACCAGTGTCCCATATGGCATTATTATTTAGATCTGTAATTATTATAACTCTGTATGTGGCAGCAGGTAGATTAGTGAAGTTAAATGATTTATTATTTTGAAATAAGTGTTGTCTTATAAGCGTTTTCCCTTGTCTTAGTTCAAGTATCATAGAAGTGGTATCTATTGTATTAACTTGAAGGTTAAAGTTGCTTGTTAAGGCTTTAACTGCTGTTATATTAAAAGTATCTCCTTTAACTGTGTTATTAAGTACATCAGTAATTGCATTTTTTATTAATATCAGCTTAGTTGGATATTCTGAAGCAGTAATAGTAAGTTTAACTGGAGATGTATTAGATATGGAAAATGGGATAGTAGTAGAGTCCTTTAGAAGTATAAATTTAGAAGTATCTAAGGTGCTGATAGGAGTTTGTAGTTTTAATATTAAATCTTGTTGACTAACAGACAGTTTAACAGTAGGAGTATAAGATAACTCTGAGAGATTATTTGTTTTGGTAAGTAGGCTTGTATCCTTATCTATAATGACTTGCACGTTAGATGTATCACTTAGTGGAGTATAATAGGCTACTATGCTGTCTTTAGATCGTGATAGATTAAAGTCTACCTGTGTATCATTTATGCTTAGCTTAATTTTGGAATTTGCAAGGTGTCTGTTATTCTTAATAATGTAAATACCCGGTGATGACTTTAATAGTTTTGGTTTATGCCTTTTGGAGTTTTCATTTATAAAAACATATAAAGTATCTGTTAATTGGGTTGGAAGGACTGTTCTATTTATAGAGACGTAATCGCCTTCATCTAGCAATAGGTTTTTATTTTCATCTAGCAGAGCTATTGCTAGAAAAGAGTCTGGTGGCAGGTTAGTTAAGTTGTAGTTTCCTTGGTCATCTGTACGTGTTATATAGTCAGGTTTGGTATTGAGCACATTACTATCATTGAAAGTTGTATAAAGTTGTACGTTACAGTTTTCTACTGGTTTGTTAGTTAGTATATCTCTTATATGACCTGTATAGAATAAAGAGTCAATGTAGTTACCTGTAGAAAATATATAATTGTAGTTTAATATGGCATTTCCCTCATTATTATCTATCACTGAACCATTGAATTGTACCGTATATGTGGTGTTGTTTAGAAGGGTATCATTGAGCTTGATAATAAGCTTTTTACCTTTTACAGTGACAGTAGGAGAAGTTAACTGACTAGGAGAAATAAGTAGTAGATCTGATACTTTAGTTGTTTTGATATATTCATCAAACGTGAAAACTATAGATGTGGCTGTAGAGTTAGTGGAAGCACTGTCTGGAAATACTTTGAGTACTTTAGGTGGAGTTATATCTTTTTTACCTCCATCAAGGGATTGGACAGAGGCACAACCTATAAGAAATAGGATTACTAAAAATAGTATATTTTTCATTATCGGCCGAAATGTACCAATAATACAGATATATCAGCGGGACTTACTCCGCTTATTCGTGATGCTTGTCCAATACTTTGTGGTTTTATCTTGGAAAGTTTGTCAATAGCTTCAAGCGATAGAGAGTTTACTACTGAATAATCAAAGTTAGGGTCGAGTTTAATGTGTTCAAGACGCAGTAATTTATCTACGTTGATTTGTTCGTTTTCTATGTAGGTCTTATATTTAAGTTGTATTTCAGACTGTTCTATTTCGTCATTTTTATAGTTGGCTAGTAAGTCGGATATAGAGTCAATCTCGAGTAATTGTTTATAGCTGATTTGTGGACGTGATAGGACCTTACTGATGAGGTAGTTTTGTGGTATAGGTGCAGTATTGTATTTTTCTAAGATTGGATTTGCATCGGAAGGAGTGACTGTTTTTTTACTGATTATTTTATTAACAGATTCTATGTTATTTCTTTTGTTGAGCATTACATCATACTCTTCTTGAGTTATGGTACCTTGTTCAAAAGCTTTTGGCATTAATCTAAGGTCTGCGTTGTCCTGTCTTAGTAGTATTCTGTATTCAGCTCTGCTGGTGAACATTCTGTAAGGTTCATCTGTACCTTTATTCACTAAATCGTCTATTAGAACACCTATATAAGCTTCGCTTCTATTGAGTACAAACGGCTCCTTATTATTAATAGAGTTGTGAGCGTTTATACCAGCCATTAATCCTTGACAACCGGCTTCTTCGTATCCAGTAGTGCCGTTTATTTGTCCGGCAAAAAACAAGTTCTTTATTGCCTTAGTTTCTAAGTTCAAGTTTAATTGCGTAGGAAAGAAGAAGTCATATTCTATGGCATAACCGGGTCTGAATATTTTAGCGTGTTCAAAACCTTGTATTTGTCTTAGAGCTTTATATTGAACTTCTTGCGGTAGTGATGTACTGAACCCGTTAATATATGTTTCATAGGTATTCCAGCCCTCCGGTTCCACAAAGATTTGATGCCTTGTACGCTCTGCAAATCTATTGACTTTATCTTCTACAGAGGGACAGTATCTTGGTCCTAAAGATTGTATGGTACCATTAAATAATGGGCTGTCAGCGAATGCAGATCTTAGTGTGTCGTGGACTTGTTCGTTAGTATAAGTTATATGACAGCTATGTTGTTTTTTGATACTGCTGGGTTTCCTGAATGAAAAGCATTTTGGATCTATGTCTCCTTTTTGTTCTTCTAAAATGTCATAGTTAATAGTTCGGCCGTCTACTCTAGGAGGAGTACCTGTTTTCATCCTCCCCGCTTCAAAGCCAAGAGATACGAGTTGTTCAGTGATACCAAAGGACGCTTTATCACCCATACGGCCACCGGTCATCTGAGATCTTCCTATATGTATAACACCGTTCATAAAAGTTCCACTGGTAAGAACTACTGATTTTGAAAAATAGGTATTTCCGGTTGTTGTTTTGACACCACAAATGGTATGATTTTCTATAATCATCTGATTTACAGAATCTTGCACAAAATCTACATTCCTATTACGTTCTAACAGTTCTCTCCATTTTAATGAGAACATGCTTCTATCATTTTGGGAGCGAGGGCTCCACATTGCAGGACCTTTCGATGTATTAAGCATCCGATACTGCATCATACTGTAGTCGCTTACTATTCCAGACAGTCCGCCTAGAGCATCTATTTCTCTTAGTATTTGGCCTTTAGCAACTCCACCCATCGCAGGATTACAGGACATTTTGGCGATAGTTTCCATGTTCATGGTTACTAAAAGCACCTTTGATCCTAATTTGGCTGATATGTTTGCTGCTTCACAGCCTGCGTGTCCGGCTCCTACTATTATTACGTCGTATTTTATATTCATGGTTTCACGTGGAACAGTACAAATCTAAAAGTTCGTCTTCCCTTTTGGTCATATTGTTTTGTTCTTCTTCTGTCTTATCATTAACTCCAGAGAGGTGGAGCATTCCGTGAAAACAAACACGGTATAATTCGGTTTTTATTGGCTGTTTATGTGTTTCGGCGTTGTCTTTAATTCTGTCCCAACTTATTAATATTTCGTGAGATTCTATGTCATTGTCATCAGAGTAATCAAATGTGATTATATCAGTGTAATAATCGTGACCTAGTGATGATCGGTTCACTTCTAGTAGTTCCTCGTCTGACATAAAATAGTACTGGATGTGTTTCGTTAACTGTAAGTATTCGTGACAACGATTTAGCACTCGAAGATCTAAAAGTTGTGTAGTTTCTTTGAATGGAGATTCTATTGATATTTTATCTGATGACATGTATTGTTCCTGAGTCTTTTTGGTACTCCCCAAGAACACCATACATATGTGCTATGTATATGTATATTCCTGATTGTACTGGTGAGTTTTGGTATAAAGCATACCAGGGCTGTTTAATGTTGGATCGATTAATGAGTTCGCCCCAACGGTTATATATATCGTAAGTTGACTTAGAGTAGTCTATTCCTTGACCGGTAATTGTAAATTTATTGTTTATTCCGTCTGGAGCGATTGCTGTAGTTACATAGAATTTGAGGGAATCAAAGCGGCATTTTATGTTGGAGTGGGATAAGGAGGAGTATCCATATGTGTTTTGGTTTTCTGTAGCTGATATACGGTAACAACCTATTGAATCTGTCTGTTCTAGTAAAATTGGAGCAGTACTTGAGTACTGCGTGTTCCACGTGGAACGGTCTTTAGTATATTGGAATTCGTAATAAGAAACATCGTTCTCCCATCCATTGTAAGCGGTATGACTTTGTGAAGGAATAATGTTAAGTATAACATTAGAAGATTCATTTGATATTAGCACAGTATCGTAACACTTGTTAACTGCAAGCGTTCTATACGTGTAGACATACAAATCTGCGTTTGTATTGTTATCGCTGATTACGTATTCTGTCTTGTTCAAAGTAGGATTGAGGGATAGGATAGGAGAGTAGCTGTTTGTACCTAGTTTTCGTTGGATATTAAACTCTCTTATATCACTCAGCTTGGATGAATTCCAGGATAGTGATATTGTACTTTTTAATGGAGCATTGTCATTGACTGTGACCCAGCTAAGGTAGAGGTGAGTTGGTATTACAAGCTCTCTGGTTTCAAAAGTAAGTTTGGAAGAAGTTGAGGAAACGGAGCTGCTTCTCCGGTGAGTTCTAATGTAAAAATCGAGTGTGTCTCCTAGTTGCACCTCTTTGTAAATGAACGAGTTTGGATAACTTGACAATGCGGTATCACGGACAAATGGCCCACCATTAATAGATACGTGTAGAATTTGACTGTCGATGGCATCCCATCCTTGGTACTTGTTCCATACGAGTGATATAGATCGGTCACAAGTGTCTAAGAGACCGTCCAGTTTTACAGCTCGGTGTGGTGTAGAGAATACAGAGGTGAGGTTACAACTATCATAAGAGGACAAGACAACAGGAAAATTACCGATTCTTAGGTTCGTAATGTTTATAGTATAGCCAATAGTCGTGCCTATAGAGTCTGCACTTCGACTAGCGTTATTGTATTCATATAGTTCATAGCCCTTATTATCGGGCGAAGGGTTAGGAGACCATCCAGCTATTATATCCTGTGTATTTATGTCATAGCTAAGCGAGTCTAATTCTATCGTTAAGGGATATGTGTTGTCTAGTAATACTGTATTAGAAGTAGCACTATCGGCACCATCACAAAGGTTAAGGACAGTAATATAATATCTCCAATTTGTATTTGCAGTCATCAATTGGTGTGGGTATTCATTGATAGTAATGTCTGGAATGTCTTCGATTTTTAGGAATGGGCCATTGTCTTCACTACCATAGATAGTGTATTTGGTGAATGAACCACATAGGTCTGAGGGCTGTTTCCATGACAGAGTGACTATGTCTGTATCGTAATTCAAGCAAGCTCGAAGCACTAACGGAGGTGCATTTATTGCTTTACTAACCATCGTTGTAAACAGGAATATGATTAAAATATATCTCAAATGAGCTCAGTTTATCTTGTATAACGGTATTTTTGTGCAAAAATTACGATAATAGCTCATCTATGAAAGAGTATAATAAAGAAATTGAAGAAGAAAATAATCCTCCGGAGGTAGAACTAAGATTAAATAAGTACATATCTAATGCAGGAATCAGCAGTAGACGCGGAGCGGATATTATCATAAAAGAGGGTAGAGTAACCGTAAATGGTAAGTTAGTGAAAGAGCTTGGTGTTAAGGTGAAGTCTACAGATAAGATATTGGTGGACAGCAAGTTAATATCTGCTGAGGAGAAGAAGTACGTGTTAGTCAATAAGCCTAGAAATGTAATATGTACAAATAGTGATGAGAAGGGAAGACGAGCTATAATAGACTTACTTCCTCCTAATCTTCAACACTTATATCCAGTGGGCAGGTTAGACAGGAATACCACAGGTATAATATTACTCACTAATGACGGGGAACTCACACAAAACCTTTTGCATCCGACAAAAAAGGTGAAAAAGGTATATAAGGCTAAAGTGGAAAAGCAGCTTACCCAGCAAGAACTTGATCAGATGGTTACTGGAGTAGAGTTAGAAGACGGCGTAAGTAAGTTTGATAAAATAGTAGAACTAAGAGAGGATGAGTTTTTTAGGTATGGAATAGAGATTCACAGCGGTAAGAATAGGGTCATAAGAAGAATGTTCGATGCAATAAGCAGCCCAATAATCAAGTTAGATAGGGTAATGTTTCATACGTTTGATAAAAAAGGAATACCGATGGGAATGCACAGAGAGCTTACTGTGAAGGAGCTTAAGAATTTAGGAGTATATTTACGTACTACAAAATAATAGAAGGTTATGAAAAAATCAGGTTTAGCGTTACTAATAATAATTGGCATACAAGCGTGTAAAGAGTCTCTGCCACCTATAGACTTTAGTGCTCCTATTAAAGTGCTTATTGATTCTACGTATACATTAGAAGAAGATAGCATCCCAGAAGCTTACAGGAGAGGTATACTCATAGAAGATCTTACAGGTGTGAGGTGTGTAGCGTGTCCCAACGCAGCAGAAGCGGCTTTAGCTATAAAAAGAAATGATAAAGACAGTGTAGTAGTAGTGGTAGGCATATACACAACAGACCCTAGGTCATTAACGGATCCTGTAGATGACGCAGCTCAGGACCTTAGGACAGAGGTGGCTCAACTTATTGGAACAAACATTTTTGGATTTAGCAATATATTACCTGGAGGCGGAGTGAACAGAACACCACAATCTGAAGGAGAGCCTATAAATGTAGGTTATCTTCAGTGGCAGAGTATTGCGAACACTTTTGAAGGGGATAGTGCCATTGTAAATTTAGATATTACGCAAGAAGAGGTGAATGACTCTACCTTAGATGTCTTTGGTGTTTTTGAGTTCACCGCTGATGCGGAAGCTAATCCGTTTGTTTCTATATTTTTATTGGAAAACGAAATTCCTCATCCTCAAAAAACCCTCTCAGGTACAGATGAGGGATATATACACGAGCACATACTAAGAAAAGCATATACCCCATACAATGGTACTCCACTGTTTAACTCAGCAAGCGGAGACGCTGTTAGAGGAAAAGGGCTTAAGAAAGGGTGGGAAATCATTATACCAAGTTATGTGAATAGAGAAAAGGCAAGCCTAGTATTTGTTATTAATTATAATGACGGAGACAATAAGCAGGTAATTCAGTGCAAAGAAGTGAAACTCAAAAAATAAGCCCTGAAAATTTAAAGCTTATTGATGGCTTCACCACTTCACTGATGCTAGACAGGTCGCTGAGCACAAACACCATAAAAGCGTACGAAGCTGATATTTACAAACTACACTCTTTTATGGAAGGGCGTCCGCTATCAGCGGTAAAGTCAGAGGAAGTGACTTCGTTTTTAACTTATGTTATAGACTTAGGGCTAAACCCTAGATCTATGGCGAGAATTATTTCAGGATTAAAAACGTTTTATAAGCATCTCGTTATTAACGAAACAGTTTCTAGTAATCCGCTTCAAAACATTAAAACCCCTAAGCTTCCAAGAACTCTTCCAGAAGTACTTTCTCATGAAGAAGTCACCGCTATGATGGAACAGATAGATTTCTCTAAATTGGCCGGAGAGAGAGATAAAACGATAATTATGCTTTTGTACGGTAGTGGACTTCGCGTATCAGAGCTGGTTACTCTCACTATTAATAATTTGTATTTAGACGAAGGGTTTATAAAAGTTACGGGAAAAGGTGGTAAAGAGCGACTGGTGCCCATAGGTGGTAAAACTATCCGTCAAGTGAAATACTACTTAACGTATTATCGTGACGCAGTACAAAACGAGAGAAGTAAGAATGTGCTGATACTGAATCAAAGAGGTAGTTCTCTCAGTAGGGTATCAATTTTTAACTTAGTGAAACTGCTAGCCGCTAAAGCAGGAATAGAAAAGAGTATAAGTCCACATACTCTCAGACATAGTTTTGCTACGGTGCTTATAGAGGCTGGAGCAGATTTACGTGCAGTGCAGCAGATGCTTGGCCATGAGAGCATTACCACCACAGAGATTTATACGCATATGGATAAAGCGTATTTAAAAACAGTAATAGAACAATATCACCCTAGATCGTAAAAACGAAATGATAATATATAACGTCACAGTAAGCATTAACCCAGAGCTAGAAAATGAGATATTAGCTTGGCTAAAAGAAGAGCATATTCCGGAGGTTATGAAGACAGATTTGTTTGAGTCGTACGCTATGTTTAAAGTGGTGGAAAGTCACGTAGACCGCCAGCATAATTCGTACGCTATTCAGTATACGCTCTCTTCATGGGCTGATTTTGACACGTACATAGAAAAGCATGCAGACACATTAAGACAGAAGACAAAAGAAAAGTACGGTGAAAATATATTAGCCTTTCGTACTTTTTTGGAAAAAATGTAGGAGAGTCTCTGCACCCTGGCATACTAAAACCAAATAAATAACGGATACCGGCAGCATAAAACGTGCAGCACCTACTGGTCCAGCTATCGCTACAAAGTAGGCAGTGATAATTAGTAGAAAACTGAGTTGCTTCAGTTTTACAATAGAAAAAACGGCTAAAAATAACTTAACAATGGCCAGTAAAAATAGAAAAGTAAAGAGCACCAATAGGACGGGCCTTTTGGCTAAGTTAGTCTTAAGCTGATCCCATTTTTGAGCATAAATAAGTTCTGTAAGGCTTCCGTCTGAAGTGGGTTCATCGAAATAAGTATAAAGCTCAAACCTTCCTGGGTCCACAAGCATTTTAAGACTACCAGCTATATGCACAGTTATGTAAGAGGCTATATTTTCGAATATAGTGCTGGCAGCTAAAGTGTTTACTCCTGATTTGTAATTAGCGTATTCGGTAGCAGTTTGGGGTATAGAAAACTCTGGACGAGAGACGTATCCCTGAGCAGAATCATACCCGTACCCTTTAGCAATAGTCAGTTTAGCGTTATACTGTCCTAGGTTTATAGTGGAAATAGAGCTGTATTCGTATTGGTCAGTATTTGTATAATTAATACCAGAACCCACTAGAAACACAATCAATGGAAACAAAAGAGCGATGGAACTTTGATCTTTATTAAACCTAAAGTAGAGGTATGCTATTGGCGAGAATATTATGGTGGGTAGAAGAACAGGTTTTAGGAGCAAACCCAATCCCCACAAGAGACCAAGGGAAATAAGCTTTGAATGAAGTGTGTTTTTAAAATCGTAAAATACCAGTACTGAAGTGCTTATTATAGTACAAAGCAGCAGGTCAGATAGAGGAAATGTGATATGAAGTAAAAGGGGAATATGAACTGTAAAAAAAAAAGCAAAAAGGACATACCCTCTTTTTTTAGTCCTTAAACTGCTTAATATTTGAATTCCTAAAAAAAAGTTTAATAGCACTAAACCTATGCTAGAAATCAAAGTTGTGGCAGCACTTAAGTGCTGAAATACAAGGTACACTGGGTACCCTAAAGTCCGCTTACTATACAGTCTATAGTCTGGTGTGTCATCTAAACGTCCAGCATATAAGGTGTTGTGGTCTAATAGATTATTAGCTGCGGCATGATATTCTTCGCCATCATTGATAACGGGCTTGTCAGCAACAATGTAATAGACACTTGCGAGAAGTAAAGTACCCAGTATTATGAATAAATGCATTTGCAAACTTCTCATCGGAGTTGCAAATTTCAACTTTTTAATTCATTTTTCATAGCTCTGATGTGCTATACTTGATACTATATCCCTACTTTCGCATAAGTTTCTAAAATATAAAAACACACAAAAATGAAAAAATTTTACACTTTACTAATTGGGTTACTGCTAAGCTTTGGTGCTTTCGCACAGTGCTCCGATCTTTTTATTAGCGAATATTCTGAAGGTTCGTCCAACAATAAGTATATGGAGATTTACAATCCATCAAACGCTGCTATTGATCTTTCTGCGTATTCTATAGTCCAAATAGGAAACGGTGGTTCTTACACAAATGTATTTGCACTTTATGGATCACTTGCATCAAATGATGTTTTTGTCTTTTCAACAGATCAAGCTGATGCGTCAATATTAGCAGCGGCGGATACTGCATTGTCTTATCCAAGTGTCGCTCACTTCAATGGGGATGATTGTGTTTTGCTTCTTAAAGGAACGGACACAATAGACCAAATTGGTCAAAGATGGGTAGATCCAGGGTCGAACTGGACGGTAGGTAGTGGATCTACAAAAGATCATACACTAGTGAGAAAAGTTACAATAGATGGCCCAGATACGGCGTGGGCTTCTACTTCTATAACGGGGTGGGATGTTTTAGATGAAGATGATTGGACAAACATAGGAGTGCACGCATCAGAATGTCACCCTTCAGCGGCGACTGAACCAGCTACTGCAGCTTCAAACCCTACACAAGATGCTGTAGATGTAATTTCTATATATAGCGAGTCATATACTGGCCCGGATTCAATAATTTACTACCCAAACTGGGGACAATCTACTCAGTATAGTGTTTTTGAAATCGGAACGGATTCAATGATACAATATAGTAATTTAAATTATCAAGGTATTGACTTCGGTACAAACGAGATAGACGCTTCTGCAATGGAGTATCTACACATGGATGTGTGGACTGCTGATGTTGACAATTTCATGGTCTTTCCTATAAGTAGAGGTGGCGAAAAAAGTGTTACCACGGCATTAAAGAAAGGAAGCTGGACTAGTTTAGACATACCTCTATCAGAGTATACTTCTCAAGGACTTTCTATGTCTGATATTCATCAATTGAAATTAGAAGATCCTGATGGATCAGGAGGAACTGTTTTTATTGACAATATTTACTTTTGGAAGATGCCTACGCTAGTGTACGAGGCTGCAGAAATTGCAGACGTAGTAGGACTAGATGCTGATTTTTCTCCGGAAAAATTAGATATGCTATATGAATTAACAGGAGTTGTTTATGGTGTAGACATGCAAGGAGGAGAAAGACTTTCATTTACTATTATAGACGCAACAGACGGAATCGGTGTGTTTAATGACCTTACTATTGATGGGTATGTAGTGACAGAAGGAGACGAGGTTACTGTAAAAGGCAAGATTGGTTTCTTTAGAGGGATGACACAAATTGTTGCGGATGCTATAGTTGTAAACAGCACTGGAAATGAATTAAAAGATCCAACGGATGTTACTTCATTGTCTGAGGCTACAGAATCTGACCTTGTTAAATTAACAAAAGTATGGTTGGTGGATGACGCAATCACAGTATGGCCAAGTAATGGAAATATTGATGTTACTAATGGTACAGACACTATGACTCTTAGAATAGATAGCGATAGTAAGGGAATAGCGGATAAGACTATTGATAACGACACAATGAACATAGTAGGTTTAGGTGGGCAGTTTAAGTTTGACGCTCCATATAACTCTGGATACCAATTGTTTCCACGTGATTCTACTGATATTACTAAGTGGGTAGAACTAGTAAGTGTAAAAGAGGTAACTATAGATGCTAGAGTATATCCTAATCCAGCGAGTAACAACCTTACAGTAATAGGTGCTCAAAGATGGAACACATATACGGTATACAATATATTAGGCGGTAAAGTATCTGAAGGTACTCTTACTAACAATAGCCTTTCTGTGGCTGAGCTTAATGTAGGTACTTACATAGTAAAATTATATGCTGGTGAAAATACTGGTGTAGCAAGATTTGTAGTAAACAAATAAGCGTAAGACTTTTTAATATTAAACGGCTTCCTCATTTGAGGAGGCCGTTTTTGTTTTGTAAAAGGAGATTTCACAACTTATTTGGAATACTTGGAGTAATGCTTGGTGGGGATAAATAATAGACTTATCTTTGCAGTCAATTATCGCGGGATGGAGCAGTGGTAGCTCGTCGGGCTCATAACCCGAAGGTCATAGGTTCGAGTCCTATTCCCGCAACTACATTACGGCCTTAGACATATAGTCTAAGGCCGTTTTTTTTTGTTATATGAAAATGAATTACACGGTATACTGTCTTTATTCTACAAAGTACGATAAGATATATGTGGGTTACACCTCTGACTTAATCGGGAGGTTTAGTTCTCACAATAGCTTAGCAACAAAAGGATATACGTTAAGATATAGACCTTGGATAGTAGCTTACACCGAAGAATTAGCATCAAAGAGTGCGGCAATGAAACGCGAGAAGGAGTTAAAATCTTCCAGAGGAAGAGCTTATTTATGGGATTATATTAGAAGTCAGTATAGCTAGTGAGGGCTTATATCCGTCAGCTGACGGACATAGGTTCGAGTCCTATTCCCGCAACTACATTACGGCCTTAGACATATAGTCTAAGGCCGTTTTTTTTGTTATATGA
>Ga0306865_1000097_pt1 | contig 49102 bp, 39 predicted proteins | sample AntRauTorckE5431_FD_190441 | JGI IMG/M metagenome (GOLD analysis project Ga0306865, IMG submission 190441) | Saline lake microbial communities from Rauer Islands, Antarctica - Metagenome Torckler E5 #431 (v2) (version 2) | ecosystem: Environmental > Aquatic > Non-marine Saline and Alkaline >... | reverse complement strand
ATTATAATTCTTGCATTTGCCCAGAATGCTTTTGCTCAATGTGATTCAATCACGGTCAAAAGCGTAACGTATTACACTCCATTGAGCCTAGACTCTATAGTAGAATCTGAGGGACTTCGAAATGGTCCGGATTATAAAGGTGCTACTTTATTCTTTCCTGTAAATGAAAACAATACTATGAAAAGCATAGTACTAGTGCCAGGTTATCAGGCAAGTCAAATATCGGTGACTGCGTGGGCTAGATACTTAGCTTCTCGTGGATTTATAGCTATGACTATCGGCACTAATTTACTTGGGGACAATCCAACTTTAAGAGCTAAAGCACTCATAGACGGCATGGAGACTATCCGAAAAGAAAATAGTAGAACGACTTCTCCATTATTTGGACGGATAGACACTAACAATATAGGAGTAGGTGGATGGTCCATGGGAGGCGGTGGAGCACAGTTATCAGCCAAAATGGATACTAGAGTAAAAGTTGTATTGGCTATAGCTCCATGGCTTGGCAGAGATATCAATTTCCTGTCTGACCTTAATCACTCCGCACCTGTGATCATCATAAGTGGCCAGGACGACGCGATAGCACCAACCGGTTTGCATTCTGATTTACATTATACTAGCACCCCTACTTCTACAAATAAGTTACTCGTAGAGATCTCAGGAGGTAACCACTTCACTCCACTAAATCCTTCTACAGGAAAAGGAGATATCGGTAATACTGCCTATGCTTGGTTAAAAATGTCTCTAGAAAACAATGCTTGTTATTGTAAAATGCTTAAAACTGATTCGCTTAATCAACATTCAACTACTTCCAAATACCTAACTACTTTAGACTGCTCTACCCTTTCAGTAAAACATACCGATTACTCTAGCTTGAATGTTCAACTCTTTCCTAATCCAGTATTTGACAAATTTACAGTTGAGTTTTCCAATCATCGCCAATTGGACTATGACATCTATGATCTCGTGGGGCGGCAAGTGAAAAACGGAAAAGTAAGATCCGGAGAAACCATTAAAATAGGAGATTTATCAAGTAACCTGTATTTCTTCGTATTGGAGCAGCAAGCATATAAACTACTGAAAAAATAAAACTTACCTGTCCAGACAAAAGGGGATTTCAGAAATGTTAAATTCCCAACCCAACGTGTCCTTAGAGTAGCTCAAGTCTAGTAAATAAACTTAAACCAACTCTACCAGTAACCTGCTAGCCACTCTATCTGTGAGTACTTGAGAACTATGATTTGCATAGGTTACCACTATACTTTTATCGAAAGGCTCTACGCTTTCTACGGTGATTTCCGTGCCGAGTAGTAAATCTTTTTTATTAAGATAGACAAGAAAGTCTACCGAGCTATCTTTCAATGCTCTGAACACTACTTTACTCCCAGCAGCCACACTACTCAGTATTACGTGAGCTGGTGAAATCAGATTTCCTTTCTTATCAGGAATAGGAGAGCCGTGCGGATCCTCCGACGGAAATCCCATTAACTCATCCATTCTATCAAAGAGTTTTTCGGATCTGATATGTTCTAGCTCCTCGGCTACATCATGTACTTCCTCCCAGCCAAAACCCATCACTTGAGCGAGAAACATCTCAGATAAACGATGCTTTCTGATGACTAATGCAGCGGCCTTTTCTCCCAAATCTGTAAGTCGAAGAGGCTTATACTTTTCATACGCTACCCAACCCTTTACTTCTAGTTTTTTTACCATATCACTAACGGTTGGTTTACTGACCTCAAGCAATTGACCTAGGTCGGACACAGATATATCAGTACTTATCTGATGAAGGGTATAAAGTGCTTTTAAATAATTCTCTTTAGTAACTGATGGCATAGTTTGGCAAAAGTGCTACGAATAAACAACACAACAAAATTAATTTGTTAGATTAGTCTAACTTTATACTTTTGCAGTACTAATAAAATAAAATGACAACAAAATACATCCTTCTACTCTCATTTTTTGCTTGTAGCATTTCTGCACTAGCACAATCTGGAAAAATCAGCGGACAAGTAGCCGTAGCAGAAAACACGACACCTTATGTTACCATATCCGTGGCAGAAATAACCAAAGGTGCGATAACAAATGAATACGGAAAATATACATTATCGGATATGCCTTATGGCACGTATACTATCACTGCCAGCTATATCGGATACCAGTCAGTGGCCCAAACAGTAACACTCACTTCTGCTAAGTCAGACTTGACACTCGATTTTAGTATTAAAGAAACCAAAATGGATCTAGATCGTGTAGTAGTGACAGGTACCAAAACACACGAATACAAGAGTAATTCTCCCATATTAGTATCTACGGTGAGTGGTCAAATGCTCGAAAACATTCAGGCCTGTGATTTAGCTGAAGGGCTTAAATTTCAACCAGGATTACGCGTAGAAAACAATTGCCAAACCTGTAACTACACGCAACTGCGTATGAATGGTCTGGCTGGTGGATACTCGCAGATACTCATCAATGGAAGACCTATATTTAGTCCCCTAACAGGTCTCTACGGTATGGAGCAGCTCCCTACCAATATGATAGAGCGTATAGAAGTAGTGCGTGGTGGTGGCTCCTCACTATATGGCTCTAGTGCCGTGGGTGGTACAGTAAATGTAATAACCAAACTACCTACCAAAAACAGCTATAGCCTAGACTACTCCTTCCAGCAGATAGGTGGCCAAGCAAGCGATCACCAATTAAGAGGTAACGCATCTGTGATAGCACCAAATGAGAAGTCTGGTCTTAGTATTTTCTTGAATAAAAGACAACGTGACTTTTATGATCACAACGACGATAATTTCTCTGAGCTTCCTAAGATAGAAAACACCTCTGTAGGAGTGAACGCATTCTTCTTGCCCAAAGAGAACCAAAAACTAGAATTTAGTATTAGTAACTTGAACGAATACCGATTTGGTGGCGAGATGGTAGATAAGCCTGCCTACCTCACACAGCAGTCTGAAGAACGAACGCACAATGTGTGGATGGGAAGTGCAGACTACCAAATAAACTCCAAAGACCAAAAAACGTCCTTAATAAGCTATGCTGCTTGGCAACGTACTACTAGAGACCACTACACCGGTATAAAACCAGACAGCGGTGAAGCACTACAACAACACTTAGAAAACTCTCCATATGGTGTGTCAACTGTATCTACCTATAACGTAGGAGTACAAGTAAATCACAAAGTAGATAAATTTTTGACTGGTGCAAATACACTTACCCTAGGAACTGAATACATCTATGACGATGTATTTGACGAGATACCTGCATATAACTACTTGGTAGATCAAACCACCAAAAACGCTGGTGTGTTTGTGCAAAGTAACTGGGAAGTACTGCCTAAAGTACGACTACTCTCTGGTGTACGTATGGATGCACATAATCTGATAGACAATCTCGTATTTAGCCCACGAGCATCCTTACTCTACAAACCACTAACCAATATGCAACTTCGTGTAAATTATGGAGCAGGCTTTAGAGCACCTCAAGCCTTTGATGCTGATTTACACATTGCTTTTGCCGGTGGTGGAATATCACGTGTACGCCTTTCTCCAGATCTAGCACCTGAGCGTTCTCAAAGCTTAAGTAGCTCTATCAGTTATGATAAGTCCAACGAAGATTTCATTATTGGCTTCACCTTAGAAGGTTTTTATACCCACTTGGATAATGCATTCTTTTTGCAACCAGTAGGTGAAGATGCTTTTGGAGAAGTATTTGTAAAACAGAACGGACAAGGAGCAACTGTACAAGGGGCAACGCTAGAATTACGAGCTAATTACAACAAAAAAGTACAACTCGAATCTGGTTTCACACTACAAACTAGCCGCTTTGATGAAGCAGTGCAGTACATTGATAATGTAGCAGGAATAAGAGATTTCATTCGTACACCTAACCAGTATGGATTTTCTTCTCTTACCTTCACACCTAATAAGAAGCTAAACGCAACTGTAAGTTATGTATACACAGGGCCTATGCAAGTACCACACTTTGCCGGAGCACCTAATCAAGATGTAGATGAAATAATCACCTCAGAAACTTTCTCTGAGCTAAACGCAAAAATAAGCTATAGACTAAATAAGAGTACGAGCAAGACAGGCATAGAACTCTACGTAGGAACCAAAAATGTATTAAACGCCTACCAAAACTCTTTTGATATAGGTAAAAACAGAGATAGTAATTTCGTATACGGACCAGCGATGCCACGTTCCTTTTTTGTAGGAGTAAAGCTTAGTTCATTCTAAATTATCACCTAACCAAAGCCACCTTGACCACTATCTCATTCTTACGACCAACGATTTGGTATGGAGGGTCGTAACCAAACCAGCGAAAATTACCCAGTGCCACGAGATTATTTTCCTTTAGCAGCTTGGCTAGCTTATCTGAGTTTTCTTTGATTTTAGCATCATCTGCAAAGCCACCAAAAGAGATGACTGCGACGTACTCTTCATCCGTTTGGAGTAGCTGAACACTACTATCCTTAGGCGTAGGGAGGTCATTGATATCATACTTCTTAGGCATCATAAAGCTCATCGTAGAAATACTATCGTCTACATCCACTTGCACAGGGGACGTCATAGCTATAGACTCATTTTTATCATTTCCACCAAATATATAACCTGCTAACTGACGGAACCCATTACTACTCATGTCATTATATGAAGTACTTTTAGATGTTATTCGAGCTATGTTTACAGATGGGTAAAAACGAAGCTCAAAAGCTTCCTTAGTTTCTAAGACATCATAAGGTTGAGTCTCTACACTATTAGTGTTGTACTTCAAGTAATGCTGGACTACTATGAATCCTAAACCTAGAGTTCCTAATATGATAAGTGTTATCTTCATTATAAAGGAATAACACCTATGACTAATTATTGCTTTCTGACTATCGTAATTAACTAGAATAAGGAAGACGAAAAACTATACTCTTTAGCTAATCTAATATGATCACATCTTAATAGAATGACACTAGGTTTCAGATAAAAAAAAACAGGCTCCTAAACCTATTCATCTTCATCCATTTTGGCAGCTATTGGGATGCTAAATATACGTAATACCTAGGCTTAATTAGCACATACTAAAAAAAATAAAACCTCGGATATAATCAACAGACTTTTCTTGTACTTCTAATCTACTAGACCCTACATAAAAAAGTGAATACTGATAGTATTACTGCGTATATAAGTTTCCAAGGATTCGCTTATTTCATATTCTAGATCTCCTTCACTAATGCTGGCCGTTGACTCAGCTCATGGTAGCAAATTCTGTCTTTTACAAAATAATGGACCACCATACTTCTTCGAGTTTTATTCTTATTGAGATGAGGCATTCCTCCGTGGAGTAGATTAGCATGCCAGATAAATACATCTCCTTTCTTAGCAGAAAGAACCTCAGCTTTTAATCCGTTTTCTTCGATAATACGCTGCTGGTACTCTTCGTAATTTCTATTTGGATTAGCTGACAATATAGATCCAGTCGCATTGCCCATAGCAGTGTTTTCCGCATACGGCAACTTGTGACTCCCTGGATAATAAAATAAAGGACCATTATCTTCATCTATATCATCTAAAGCTACCCATATAGCGATAAGTCCACCCTGCGGATAGGTTGCCATGTGCACGCTATCACTGTGAGCAGCTTGCTCACTACCGTACTGAAAATTGATACTTTGGAATGGGACTATCTTCTCTTGTGTCAGGCTCTCTAGCAATTCTCTTAGTGATGCATCATTTATAATTTCCTTAAGTGATGCTACTTTTTTATACGCAAAAAGCACTTTCTTCCCCGTATAATTAAAGGCTACTTCACCACTGGACAATGCCAATGCCAATGCATCATTTATCCGATCTACAAAATCTATAGCGTAATGCTGCTCTAAGTGCAGATAGCCGTCTCTCTCCCACTTCTCATTAGAATTAACTAGATCTGCTATCTGTGGTAACTTACCAAAATGCTTGGTACTAAGACTTTGCCATACGAATCTTTTGATTTGATATTTTTTATACAGTGGCTTATTCCGTTGTAAGTATTTATAGTTCCATAAATTACTCATAGCATACACCACCTTTAATCTGCGGAGTATACCTGTGTATTTATCATAAAACGCCACTTTATACCAATTCTATAATTTCTAACCCTTCGTTTTCAGACACATAGTTTGGTAAGCTACTTGTTATCATTTCTTCCAGCTTTTTTATGACACTTTCTTTTGCATAAAACTTAGTGTATATCAGTCCTACAGCTCTACCTGCATTATCCGCTCTAAAGGCTCGCAGATTATCTATAGAAGTATCATCCAGTTCTCCAGCTTCCCACTCCGGCATGATAGTCGCTCCACCTTCTAAGTCTACTACTTTTTTTAAGGTATACAAGCTACCGCTTTCATAGTTAAGAGCGAGATGGTTTAGCTTATCGTCTGGCAGTGAGCATAGGTTTATAGTCTGTGTACGAAAGCAATTCCCTTCACTAAGCAGCCATAATTTATCTGCCAGTAGATCATCCGCTTCCCACGAGTTTTTTCCATAGGAAGGATGATTAGGATGAGCATATATCCTAAATTTTTCTACATACAGTTGCTTCTCTATTAATCCATTATTATGCAATGGTGTGCTCACTATCCCCACATCTAGTCTATTGTGTTCTAGGTCATCTACTATCTCATGAGTCAGAGCTTCTTTTATGCTTAGTTTCAGATCCGGATACTTCTGGGCTACCTGACTTATCAGCCTAGGTACTAAAGAATTTGCTATAGTAGGTAACACTCCTATCTTGAGGGAACCGCTTACATCTCCTGTATGATCTTTTAGTATAGTCTCTATTTGTGCAGTTTCATTATAGATTACACGAGCTTGTTCTATTATCTTTTCGCCTATAGCGGTAGGTGCTATCGGCTGCTTACTTCTATCAAAAATAATAACGCCTAATTCCTCCTCTAACTTTTTCATCTGCATACTAAGTGTAGGCTGAGTGACGAAACTAGCTTCTGCAGCTTTTATAAAGTTGCGATGCTCATCCAGAGCTATGAGGTAATGTACTTGGATTAAAGAAATATTTAGCATATAGACAAAGATAGTTTTTTACACCTCAGATATTGAACTCCCGAAAGACTTTAAACTAAAATAGAAATAAACTAAATCATTCCTCTTAACCCATCTATCTTACCTCTTAAAACCTTAAAATACTGATACCTCAACTTTTCGGACACTTCACTCAGCAATATAGACTTCAGGCGTATCTGCTCTATCCAGCGATTACACTCTTCGGAAAAATGAGGGCTGAAGGACATTAAGGAATTAAAAGAATTGAAACTTACGTAGGTATAAGTCCTTCCATCTTTAAAAGCTTGAATACAATTATTACTTAAGAATATATCACTTTGATACATCTCAAATGGACTAGATATCGTCCCACCTTTAGTCTGTGTCAACTTACGACCTAGCTGGGCTTCTTGCTCAAGTTTACTGAGTAAATACTCTATGTCATCGCATACTTGATGAGCACTTTGTTGATCTACAAAAAGGCCTGAATCTAAATAATACTGGACTTGCTTTATAGTACTATCTAATGTCTCCGGTGCCCAAATCTCTGTACTCGCTACACCATGATAGTTTTGATAAATCCGATCTGTGATCTCTTCATACTCTCCCAGACTCTCATTAGCATCGTACTTTTTAGTAGCAAAATCAGGCAGATTAAGTACACTACGTTGCCAGAAGAAAAGCTTAAACCTGCTTAGGCTCTTAAACCCAAACTGTCTAAAATAGGGTAGATCCATGGCAGTCATTACTATACGAGCATCTCCTGTCCCCATCGTACTCAGCATACTCAACTCCTGTTCTATAGCTGAAAGGTACTGTATAATGCTAAACTGATCCTTAAACATGCCATTGAACTGGAAAGGGACTAACCTCCCTTGATAATTGATAACAGAATCGAATGAGATATTAAATCGAAGACAAATTTTCTGTATTTCGTCAAAGGTCAAAGCGGTATCACCCCGCATACGACGATAGGCAGCATCCGCATTCACACCCAAAAGTTCTGCTAGCTCCGCTGCCAGAGTCTTAGCTCCTACACGCTCCTTACATTGGTTTATTAATATCGATTGACTCATTTTATCTATTTTCACAAATATATACACTAATATAATTTTACTTAATTAAATAATACACATTTAAGACTTATTTGTACCAATTTAGATCTGCTCACGCAATACACTTAACTAATGGTATGACTATTCACTTAAATACTAGCTATCCTCAAACTGCACATTGACATTCGATTATAAAAGCGAGTATTCTCCCCACACCTTTGAACTAACAAAATGAAATAGAACATGAGAAAGACACTGTTGATATTACTAATTATTACACTCTGCCTTACTAGACAGTCTTTAGCTCAATCAAGAATTTATGGAGGTTTATCCTTTGGTACTAATGCTACATCATTGATAAAAACCTTACGAATATCTCTTCCTACTGGTAATCAGTTTTATCCTCAGTACGTCCATGAAATGGAGTTTCAGATAACTCGGCAAAGACCTATTTCTGCTTTTGTAGGGTATCAGAAGAATAAGTTTGCAACTGAAATTGAGCTGATTGTTCATAGCTCTTCATCTAATCAGCATTCTGAAGACGGATTAGATTTTCCATTCTTTCCACCATTTGGAGATGGCAAACCTTACACACGTTTTTATAGCTCAAAATCTCAAGAGACAGCAATTACCTCTCGAGTACTTTACACCCTCACCGCTGGCCGAGTTTCACCATATTTAGCCTTTGGAATAAATCTATCACACACAGGCTTAACCTATTTGTATGAAGAAGATTATGAAGATGAACGGACAACTATAACCGCAAAGCTCTATGATAATATTTCAGGTGGTTTATATCTAGGACTCGGATTTGACATCAAATTAATACAGGATTTAAATCTGAGGGCAGAAGGAGGATACTATGCTACCAATTATAGCCCAAATGAAATAGATATTCAAGTACTGTACATGGATAAAAACACTAATGAAACAACTACTAAACATATAGAGAGCAGGTATCCTCTTACCATACATAATTCTACAAAAAACATTTCAACTCTTCTCCCTATGGCCAAAATAGGGCTCACTTATAATTTTAAAAAAATCAAACCATGAAAAAAACAATGTTAACATTCGCCTTTACATTAGTGTGCAGCCTACTAATGGCACAGACTAAACCTAAATTAGCAGTTGTCAGTTTTGACGCTCTAGGAGCACAGCTAGATAAAGCTCAACTCACAGAACTGCTTCGTATAGAGATAAGCAAGCATGCAAAATACGAGATGGTAGACCGCTACGAAATAGCAGAAATGCTCCAAAAAGCAGAAATAGATCATACCTCTTGTTTCAGTAAGACCTGCCTGAAAAAAGCAGGTACCACTCTAGACGTAGATTATGTAATGAGCGGCAGTGCGGATGTACTGGGAGACGCTCTCTTTATCAGGTTGCGTATGATTGACCTAGCAGGGAACACTATGAAGAAGGAGGTAGTGCGAGAGTTTCTGAATATTCCAGAAAAAGCAAATACCATGATAAGTATCTGTGTGAACGAACTGCTTGAACTTCCTAATGACGAGCTCATAGTGAGAAGCTTAAGCAATAGAGACAGCTATGAGAGTGCAGTGAATAACCCTTACTACCAGACACTCAGTCTAGCTGGACCACGAATGGGCTATACCTTTTTTACAGGAGACATGGCAGCCACTATACGTGCCCCAAAATCAGAAGGAGGATATGACGGATATCCTGCATTCTTTCAAATGGGCTACCAGTTTGAAAAGCAATACTTAAATGAGGGGAAATGGCAGGCACTATTCGAATTTATCCCAATGGTAAGTGGTCTTGATCAAGGACTATTCGTACCCAGTTTCACAATAATGAATGGTATTAGAAACAACAAAAATGGACTAGAATTTGCCATAGGCCCTTCCGTAAATCTTAGCCGGGAAACTGCCGCTTATGATATAGGAGGTAACTGGATACCGAGTGAAGACATTGACTTAGTAAATACACCGTATAATCTGAGTACGCTAGTCCGTAAAGATGTAATGGACAGCAGAGGTAATATAACTCTAAAAACCTACGTGGTATTAGCAGCAGGATACTCACTGAAAAGTGGCAAGCTAAACATCCCAATCAATGTATTTGTGATCCCCAGCAAGGACAATATCAGATATGGATTCTCATTTGGCTTTAATGTAAGAAAGTAGTCGTAGATGAAAGCTACTTGAAACTTTATAAATTCTAAGTATACTTGAACCAAGAGTAATGAAACTATTAATCACAGGAGCTACAGGTTTTTTAGGGGGTCGACTAACTGAGCGAATGAGCAAAGAGCCTACGATAACTAAAATCACCGCAACCGGGAGAACACTAAAGTCTGGTAATATATGTGCATCTAATAAGGTGACTTATCTTCTTGGCGATTTGAACGACGAAAATTTTGTAAAAACACTTTTTGTAGAACATGTAGATGTAGTAATCAATTGTGCGAGCATTTCGTCCCCTTGGGGAAATCATGAGTTATTTTACACTTCTAATTACCTAAGCCAGAAGTGGCTAATAGCAGAAAGTATTAAACGCAAAATCAAACGATTTATCTACATAGGTACGCCAAGTATCTACTTTGACTATAGCACCCGTATAGGCATCACAGAACTAGACTATATCCCTGCCAAAAGGGTAAACCACTATGCACAAACAAAGTGGATGGCAGAAAAACTACTCGAACAATCCGGACTAGTATACGTAACCTTGAGACCTAGAGCACTGATAGGTGCTGGAGATACCGTAATAATGCCACGACTCATTCGCTCACACGCAGAAGGAAGACTAAGAGTAATAGGAGATGGTAAAAATATAGCCGACCTAACACCCGTGAAAAATTTTATAGATGCTATATGGCTCGCTATAAATGCGGACAGCAAACACTGCAACACCGACTACAACATAAGCAATGGGAACACCAAGCAACTCTGGCCATACATACAAAAAGTATTGAAAAGTATAGGAATGAAACCCATTGATAAGAGAACACCCTACTGGTTACTGTATGCTATAGCGTGGCTAATGGAAAAAAAAGGCACCTACATAGATGGAGGTAGAGAACCTGTACTTACTCGATACTCTGTGGGAATTTTGGCTAAATCCTTCAGCTTTGACGTCTCTAAAGCTAGAGATAGATTGGGTTTTAAACCTACACAAACCGTAGATGAAGCCATTGAAGAATTTGCAGATTGGTATAAAGAAAAGAACTAATGAACGTAAAATATACACTCAAGCAGGCAGGATACTGTGAAGCATCTGAACACCACGTGCTAAGTGGCAAGAAGAAAAAGCAGATTCGCTTTTATGCCACTTTTGGTCATATAGAGCATCCAGAGCACGGACATATCCTTTTTGATACAGGCTATACACATCGCTTTTTTGAAGAAACCAAGAAATTTCCTTTTAATCTATATGCAAAAGCTACTCCTGCCTATCTCAAGCCAGAGGAAGAAGCCAAGAACCAACTAAAAACAAAAGGAATACATCCTGAAGAGGTACGATATATCATCATCTCCCATTTCCACGCGGACCACATATCTGGATTAAGAGACTTCCCAAACGCCACATTTATATGTTCCACAGTAGCATACAATGAGGTGAAAGGTAAACGTGGAATAGCAGCAGTACGAAGAGCTTTTGTACCCACCCTTATGCCAAAGAACTTTGAGCAGCGTGTACGTTTTATTGATTTCATATCATCTAGTCAATCTCTAGAGCACCTTGGTGCTAGTGTAGATCTGTTTGAAGATGGCAGTATTTTACTCTTCTCCTGCCCTGGGCATGCAGCAGGACAAATAGGTGCACTCCTGCAGACAGAAAACACTCCTATCCTACTAGCTGCAGATGCCGCTTGGGTAACAGAAAATTACACAACCATGCACCTACCCATGCAGGTCGTTCGCATCTTTTTTGATTCTTGGAAAGACTTTAAAACCAGTCTCCAAAACATTCACCTCTTTCATAAAGCAAATCCAGAAGTACCCATCATCCCTTGTCATTGCAAAGCGACTATGGATAAACACCTAGACAAGACCTTCTAACAATATGAAGCCAAGAAAGCTACATATCATTTATTATGCTCTGAAATTCAGATGGAGCAGAACCTTTCACTCCAGTAGACCGAGTATTCTCATGCGTACGAGATGGCGTTGGAATTTAAAAAAATCGCCCTTTTACTCCTCACTTATTGCTAAAGGTTTAGGATTCCCCGTCATCTGCAAAAGTATATTTATGGCTAATTTTGATACGATAAACACACAAGGGATAACGAAGAAAGAAGCTTTTGGAGTAGCGATACAGGCAGAAATGTCTCGCAATTTCAATTCTACTATAAACACTATATCCATTGGCTTATCCTCTGGCACTAGTGGTAATAAAGGCATTTTCCTCACTAGCCGTACGGAGCAAGAAAAATGGGTAGGTGCAGTACTAGATAGAGTAATCGGTCTCTCACTCCAAAAACGAAAAGTAGCCTTTTTTCTTAGAGCAAATAACAACCTCTATGAAGCAGTAGAATCTAAGCAGATCCAGTTTGAGTTCTACGACATACAGCAACCATTGCAAAAAATTATAAGCAAATTTACAACTAGTAATAGTGATATTCTCGTAGCTCAACCATCTGTATTACTGGAAATAGCTCGACACTGCGAACAAAAAAATCTACCTTTAAATCTGGTCAAAGTAATCTCTGTAGCAGAAGTACTAGAGGAAGATATCAAAACCTATTTGACTCGTATTTTCAATCTCCCCATTCATCAAGTGTATCAATGCACCGAAGGTTTTTTAGCTTATACATGCAAGCAAGGGAGTCTGCATCTCAATGAAGACTTCCTAGACATAAAGCGAAATTACCTGAATAAGGAAAAAACGAAATTCACTCCAGTAATAACGGATTACTTGCGATATACTCAACCCGTCATTCGCTATGAACTGAATGATATCCTCCACTTAGGAGAAAAGTGCAGCTGTGGGTCTAAAGCTACGGTCATTGTTAAAATAGAAGGTAGGGCTGATGATGTATTCCGATTTCACAAAGCAGGCAAAGAGATCGTAATTTTTCCAGATTTCGTAAGGCGAGCTATCATAGCTGCCGATGAAAACATCACTAACTATATAGTAGCACAAAAAAGCAATACCGAATTACTATTAAGCGTGGAAGGAGAACATCCCACACAGATAAAAAAGGCTACAGATGCACTCATAGAACTCTGCACACAAAAGAAAATCAGTGATATACAAATCATTCATATACCCTTTGAGCATAATCCTATTTTAAAATTTAAACGCATACGCAATGACTCTAAGACAACCAATTAGCATACAGGGAATAGGACATTTCCTTCCTCCTACTGTACTAACTAGTGCAGCCATAGAGCAGGAACTAGACTTACCAGCAAAGTGGCTCAGCACACACATGGGAGTTACTCAACGCCACAGAGCAGGCGAGCTGACATGCACAGACATGGGCAAATATGCTCTAGACGAAGCACTTACAGATGCCGGCATTCAAATCACAGAACTGGACTACCTCATAGGAGCATCAGCCACTTTCGACTACGTGATCCCCAATAGATCTAGCCTTATCAAGCATCGATACCCAGAAGCAGTAGATGTAGATTTTCCGTGCATTGATATCAATACAGTATGTACTAGTTTCATATCTGCTATGCATTATGCTGCTATGCTTATGCAAAATAATGATATCAAACATATAGCCATAGTCACTTCCGAGATATCCTCGCATGGGTTAAACTCCTCTGACAAAGAAACCTATGGCCTTTTCGGTGATGGAGCCGCAGCAGTTGTTTTGGGAAGATCAACAATTGGTGGAATTTTGAGCTACACGCTTACTAATCATGTCAGCCACGCTATGGATACAGTGATTCGAGGCGGAGGAAATGCATATCACCCAAAATACAATGCGTATGAACCTGCACTTTATTCGTTCAAAATGCAAGGCAATAACTTGCTGAAAAGTGCCCTAAAAATACTTCCTGGATTTTTAGAAGATCTCTGTAATAAAGCTAACGTGTCCATGCAGGATATAGACCTTATCATTCCTCACCAAACGAGTAAAAACGGATTTAAATTACTAGCACATATAAATAGTGGCAGTACGAAAAATATAATTAATAACCTCGACACGCAAGGCAACTGTATTGCTGCTAGCATCCCACTCGCCCTTTATACTGCTATAAAAAGCGGCAGACTTACCGATGGACAAACGTGCATGATCGCAGGCACAGCAGCAGGATTATCCTTTTGTGGAATGGTACTAAAATACAGTAAGTCATGAGCCTCTGGATAGCCAATAGCCTACTGCTGATACTGGTACTCATAGAAGTACTCATCATTAAGTATCATCAAAACGAAGAAGTCCCGTGGCGAGAAATCACCTCAAACCTCAACTCAGGTCATATCGTACTCTGGGTATTCCGAGGAGTGGAGATAGCCGCATTTCACATCGTTTTGCAGTTTGCTAGTTTGCACCTACTCGCCAGTTTTAATAGCGTACTGGTCTGGGTATTTAGTTATTTGGCGTGGGACTTCTGCTTCTATTGGATGCACAGACTACATCATAAATACGGAGCACTGTGGGCTGTACATTCCATACATCATGAGGGTGAACACTTTAGTCTCTCACTAGGCATCCGCAACTCGTGGTACTCTTCCCTTACTAACTTCCCTTTTGTAGTGATCCTTGCCATTATTGGCGTACCGCTAGAAGTATTCATTACCGTGAGTAGTATCAACTATTTTATTCAATTTTACAATCACAATGGATTTATCAAAAAAAGCGGATGGTTAGAATACTTTTTAGTCACACCCTCACACCACAAAGTACATCACGGCACTAATGCTATTTACCTAGATAAAAACTTTGGTGGCACCTTCATTATCTGGGACCAACTCTTTGGCACCTACCAACCAGAAGTACAGACAGAACCTATAAACCTAGGTATAGCGAATCATCAACGGACAGACAACATAATCTTACTTAATAATCTACCGATCCTCAAGTATATTGGCATAAAAAACACCAGCATCCTTGGTAAGAAAACTCCGAACAAACTACCTCAACTAGCGACAGCTGTTAGTGGTATTATTGCTTTTATAATCCTCTTGGTATATATCGCCTTCGAAACCGTATGGAACACCCATGAACAGATTATATTTTTTGTAATTGTATTTCTAGTCTCACTATCTAGCGGAGGTATCACCGAGCATCAAAAATGGGGAACACTTCTCTGGTTTATCAGTGGAATACTTTTAGGAGTCGCTGTTATACTAAAGCAATTTTCCTCCGGCCATGAAATACTTATCGCAGCTTCTTTTGTCCTATTGATATCAGGTAGTTACTTTGCGCATAGCAGTAAACAGGCCATGCTCAATCCACCAAAACTACCCTAGACTTACACTCTCCACCTATAAATCTAACCAGGTACATCCCTTTAGAAACAGCCGCTACATCTAGTTGCTGCCCTCCGCCTAACTGACCAGAAGCTACTACGCTACCATCATAACTAATCAACTCTACTTGGTAGGCTGTAGCTGAGGTAAGTGATAGTTTATCTGAAGCTGGATTAGGATAGAGTACGATTTTATCAGTACTCAGTACTCTCACTCCTGCTAACTTCTCTTCTGCTCGCTGTACGGCTGCATACGCATTCACCTTGCCCCAGCCCCACTGAGTGCTGCCCATAGATGGGATTACTCCTGTACGGTTATCTTCTCTTGCAGTATTGATTAGGATTTTCTTTGCTTCATTGTACCACAGATTAGGATTAGCTTCTAGCATCAGAGCTACTACTCCTGCCGTAGCTGGACTGCTCATACTCGTGCCACTTAATTTAGAGAATGGATATGACTTGCCATTAAATATAGTAGTCTCATCTATAGTGACATTAGCATCTGTAAAAGAGGAAATACTGCTCATCACACCAACTCCAGGAGCAGACACATCTGGTTTCATACGCTCATCTATAGTAGGACCAAAGCTAGAAAAATCAGCTATGAATCCGCCACCTATCACAGCACCATTTCTACGTACTTCACTCTGATGTGCAGCTACTGTAATCACAGACGCTGTGCTAGCAGGTTCCCCAAGACTATACAGGGCATCTCCTGCTTCCCAAGTAGGCAACCAATCTGTAAATGGCATTCCCCAGTTACCTACATCTGTAGTGAGTTCAGTTACATTATAGTAATGAACTGTGCCGCTCGAAGCGTACGATTTCAGTCCCACATTTAATGCAGTATTCTCATTTTTCACTCTAAGCCTAATATGTGGTTTATCATTAAGCGGATGCGGAGCGTCTATTTCCACATTATAAAAGACCGTATCACTGCCTGCCACCAAAAAACTATCTACATATCTACTGCCATCCGTAAAGTAAACTGGTGATTTTAACAGTAGATTTTTAGCATTATCGTATACGGTTATTCCTGCTCCAAAGTTTTCATTTCTCTCTCCCCACATACTTATGCTCTGACCCCATAGATTCGGATTAGAAGATCTATAAAAATCTATTTTACTTTGCAACGTGTCATTCCTAAAAGTATGTTTGATGTGAAAGGTTTCGTCTCCATTATTGCCTCCCGAAGTGACGAAAATAACCCCTTCACCAGACAGCGTATTGATGGCTTCACTTACTAGTGACGTACCGTCTAATGGTCCTATATTATACAATCCCCAACTCATATTGATAACCAGACGCTTATTTCGGCTAACGGCTTCCGCTTGCATCCAATTAAAACCATCTATCACTGCGGCTTCATCTACTAGAAATGTAACAAACAGAAACTCTGCTTCATACGCTACACCTCTGTGCTGAGTGCCACCCCCACTGCCACCAGCTATACCTGCTACATGAGTGCCGTGATAAGCATTGCCATATATATTAGCCGTATCACTACCTGCGGCTAATAGCTCGTCTTCTCCTTGATATACTGTACCATACTCATATCCCTCAGGAGTAGGACCACTCCGCTTAAACTGGTCCCAAGCCGCTACTATACGTGTATGCTGCAGTGCTGTATCATAAAACATAGGATGTGTATAATCAAACCCCCAATCTGTTACTCCTATAATCACATCTTTTCCCGTATACGGTGAGTTAAGTCCAATACCTGCAATCACACTATCTGCTCGCAAATCTGTGATAACGCGTATTAGATTAGGCTGTACTTTATTCGCTTTTTGCATGTACTGCACTCCTTTTCTATTCTCTAGAACTTTCGCTTGTGCAGAAGACAGTCTTAGTGTCAGTATATCTCCAGTTCTAGAGCCTATGGATCCTCCAAGCTCAGCCACTACAGCTTCATTAAAATCTGTAGTCACTTTGGCTAAAAACCGCAGTGAAGCCTCAGAAGATTCTTCACTCTGAACTTGACTGAAACCTAATGTGCTAAATAACGTGAATGATAGAATGTATACTATACGTTGCATAGCTTCGAAGATAAATCATTATTGTTGAGCGGAATTATTTAGTCATACTTTATCTCATTATTCACGTTCTTTATATATTTGAATAAAATTTCAGATATGAAACATCTCTTAATAACCATTGCATTAAGTGCCATTTTTGTCACTATCTACGCTCAAAACGATTGTAAAATAACTGCTGAATACGACAACATCTTTAGTTTAAAAAAGATAAAAGTTGGAGAACGAGAAGTTGTAAACCCTACTGTCAATACAATTGACTCTGTCGCTTGCTTTGCAGATTTAGTTAACGACCACGAACACTACATCGGTTATCTGCGTCAGCACTTTTCAGCCCGTCCAGACTATAATTATTTGAAAACGCTTAACGATTCGGTTGAGTTACAACGTGCATTTATAAATGCCTTAGAAGCTGACACCGCATTCAATAGAATCATGGAGAAACAAGCGAGCAAAATTCTGCATCCATCTGCTTTTATACCTGATACGATAAGTTTCGATAAACTCATGAATATCGCTGTAAAGTACTTTTCAGTTACCGAGATAACTAAAGACGGTTACTATGCAGGCAAAATATGCACAGGAATAAATGCGATAGATAACACAGAATCTAAAAGATCTCCTTTTATAGAAGCTTTTTGTTTCAGTGCTATTATCACTAATATGGGACAAGGCAATTACAATTTATATGATGAGTTTGTTGCGGGGATTCATGATCTATACACCTTAAATCTAGGTGTTGACATAGAGGAAAGATTACTCAGGTCTCAAGGTGCTCTCTTTATGTTTATGAAGAATAATGAGGTTTTACAAGATGTGATACGCACTCAGTACGAACTTCAGAAAAATCACTTACCTTTTGTCCTTAGAGAAGAGTGATTGAATCTCAATCCTCAAAAAATGCCACTACCTTATTTACCACACTAATATCTCTCAACTTATGTCCAAAACCAGTAGTCGTATGTAACGTAGCATTTTGCCAGAGAGTCTCTATTTTCTGTGCGTGATGATAAGGAGCCTCCTTGTCATCTGTATCATGTATAAGCAATGCTTCAGAAGTCTGACTTGGAGCAAAACGTATAGTAGAATAGTAGCTTGGCTTTAATCCGGCATAGGACATGAAATAGTCTTTTAGATTCTTCTTCACACGTGGATGCGTCTTTAGTATTCGTGCATAACCATCTATGAACTCCGTAGCTTCTCCGGGAGTCCCAAGGAGTGCTACTTTGGCTAGAGCCAAATTTGGCTTCTCATGAAATAAGCACATCGTAGAAAACGCTCCTAGGCTATGAGCCAAAATATACGTTACATCATTCTCCTGCATCATTTGCTCTACTAAGCGAGCATACATGGGTACGTTAAATATCTTTCCTTCCGAATTACCGTGGGCAGGGGCATCTATACTGATAATGGTATACTTTTCCTTATCTAGATGCTCTATGTACTTTTTCCAACGGTAAGTTTGACTCTGCCAACCGTGAAGACACAGAATTGTCTGCGGACCACTGCCCCATTTGTACGTGGCGATCTTCTTTCCTTCAAAACAGGTAAATGAACGCTCACTCGTATCCAAAAACTTCTCTTGTACTGGCTTTAGCTTTACTGGAAATGGATAACAAAATAATAAAAATGCATGCTTCCCTCCTACTTTTTTGGAGATTAGATTGATGGTATTTAGGTATCTGCCGAGTATGAATATGATTAGTTTTTGCACTTATATTAGTCTTAAATTTTGAGTCGAAAATTATGAATGCAAAGGTAAAAGAAGGAATGAACTAATCACGTCTGAACCAGTTTCCTATTTTACGGAAAGGTTTGAGAAACTTAGTCTTAAACTTACTTTCCTTCTCCACTACTCTAAAATTTGCTGATGGTACGGCATCCTTATCACTTAACCAAAGTTGATTTAAACTATCTTGATATAGATTAGCCTTAGTAGTAGAATAACCTGGGTAAGAATATCTAATTTCAACTATCCCGTCAATAATTATATCAAGAGGCACTTTTAATATAAATTTTCCACTTGAATCAGTATATCCTCCTCCGCTTTGCTCTGGAAGAATCAATGCAGCATAAGCAACAGGCTTATTTTGAGGAGAATATAGAAGCACTCCTCTAAATTCAATCAGTTCTATCGTATCATTTATTTGAACAACTCTATCTTGACTAATTTGCTCTATTTTGACATCATTAGTAATCTGAGCATCCACAGACTTCAGACCAAGGAGTACAAACAAACTAGTAAAACTGAATTTATGAAACCACCTCATATCAATAGCTGGTGGCTGATGACCCCAATGGCGTATTTGCTTTTCTGAATATTTACCGCAAGTGGAGTAGTTACTTTCTTTTTGCTTTGCTAAAATGTCTTCCCAGGTGGTTTTAGAGAAATCTACAATGGTATTTTCACACTGCTCACAAAGTCGACCACCAGACACTTCTTTCATAGCATCCCAATCTTGATAACACGGTGGTGGTTTTTGCATCTTGATTCGAAGATAAGAAAATATAAATTTTATAGGAGTGTGAGTTTAATCTTGGGCAGCCATAGTTTACAAACGAAATCTTTTGTCACCGAGTTTCTCAAAAGAAGGGCAATAGTTCAGAACGTAAACCTTTAAACCTTTAAAAATTAAACCTTACCTCTTATAAAATCACCCACCACTAAAGCAGCTAGCGTCTCCACTATAGGGACAGCACGAGGCACTACACACGGATCGTGCCGACCTGTGGCTTCTAGATTCACTTCATCACCAGAGGTGCTTACCGTAGACTGGAGTTTCCCAATAGTAGCGGTAGGTTTAAATGCTACACGGAATACGATATCCATTCCATTGCTTATACCGCCCTGTATTCCTCCAGAGTTATTGGTTTTAGTATAGGGCTTACCGTCTTTCATTTCGAAGGAGTCATTCACTTCACTTCCTTGCTTGCTACTCATCTCAAAACCGCCACCGAGTTCAAAACCTTTCACAGCATTGATACTTAGCATAGCCTGACCTAGAGCAGCATTTAGTTTATCAAAAACCGGATTGCCTAGTCCTGCAGGTACACCCGTTATTACACATTCTATTACTCCTCCTAGGCTGTCTTTGTCTTTTTGAGCCTGCTCTATGGCAGTTATCATCTTTACGGCTATGGCCCTATCTGGGCACCGCACTATGGTAGTATCTACTTCTTCTACGGCATAAAACCTTGCCGGAGTTTCCAGTTTTACTGCTCCTATTTGCTTTACATAAGCAGATACACTTATCGTATTCTCTTTGGCTATATAGTCTTGTACGAGAGCTCCTGCGGCTACCCAACCGGCTGTTACTCTGGCACTGCTTCTGCCACCACCTCGGTAGTCTCTATTGCCTTCACCGTAGCGAGCATCATAGGTATAGTCTGCGTGGCTTGGTCGGTATACTTCTTTTAGATGCGAGTAGTCCTTTGGTTTTGCGTTGGTATTTCGCAATTGTAAATGAATAGGTGCTCCCGTAGTTTTACCGTTAAAGACGCCACTATTTATGATTATCTCATCTGCTTCTGCACGCGGTGTAGCTATAGACGACTGTCCTGGCTTACGTCTTTCTAGCTGACTTTGTATGAAATCTTGATCCAAGACAAAGCCTGCAGGGAACCCATCGAGTATAGCTCCTACTACTTCTCCATGTGACTCTCCGTAACTGGTTAGTCGTATATTTTTTCCGAGTGTGTTCAATGTTGCGAAGATAATGTGATTTTACTTTTAGGAGCATGCCTCGAGGCGTGCTATTACAAATTAGATCACGCCTCGAGGCATGCTCCTACAGCAAGGATTCTATTTTAAACCCCACCGACTTCAGATCGTCCCAAAAGTGCGGATATGATTTCTTTACTGCGTCTTCATCTTCTATGCGTATCGGCTGTTGTAATGCCAAAGGTGCCACACACATTGCCATTCTATGGTCGTCATACGTAGAAAACGTAGTTTCACTTTTTAGTTCGTAATTATCCGCTTTGAGCTCCCAATACTCTTCTGACTTTGTCAGACTAGCACCTACTTTCTCCAAGTGCTCCGCTAGAGCTACTTCTCTATCACACTCTTTATACTTTAAGCTTTCTAACCCTTTTAGCTTATTGTACTTGCAGCCCAATGCTGGGAGCAATATACCAAAGGTCATCGCACTATCCGAGCGTTGAGAAAACTGCAAGAGATCTGGGCACTCCACTTCTCCTTGCCCTTTTTTACTGATGAGTATCCCTCCGTCCTTCTCTTCAAAATTCATAACCGTATTACCCACTTCAAACAGGTAATTACGCTCTTTTTGCATGTTATCTAATCGTAATCCTGGGAAAAATAGCTCACACTCTTTAGATAAATGTGCCATACTAAACCAATAGTAAAATGAGCTCCAATCTGGTTCAATCAAGAAATATTCGCCATCAAATTTTTGTTGCTTACTTACAGAAATATACATTCCCTTTACATACACAGAAAAACCCATTCTCCGAAGACAAGAGACTGTAAGTAATACGTAAGAATACGAAGACATTTTAGTGTTCACCTTGAGATTAAACTCTCCTTTAACACGTGGAGAAATCAACAAAAGAGCTGAGATAAACTGACTGCTCTTCACATTAGTAAGGTCTATGAGGTTAGTGGATGCCTTCAGTTTTTTACCCACTATATGCAATGGAGCGTATCCTTCATTTTCTAAGTAAGTAATATCTGCTCCAAAGAGACGAAGTGCCTCTACCAAATCACTAATAGGCCGCTCCATAAGCCTGTCCGTGCCGCGTACAGTATATTCACCCTGCCCACTAGCAGCATAGACCACTGCGAAACGAAAGACGGTACCCGCATCTTGTACATCTATATCTCGGAGATCACTATCTAATATTTTTTTGAGCAAAATAGTATCATTCGCATTACTCAAATTATCAAGTACTAAGTCTGGCTCGTACATGTTCTGCAAGAGAAGCATCCTATTGCATATACTCTTGGAACTTGGAAGCTTAATCGTTCCTTTAAGTATTCCTGTAGGATGAGATAGTCGTATCATTTTAACTTGCGAACGTAATCCAATGATTCTTTTATTAAACTAACAGGTACGGTATAATCTTGTTTACAATCACCTATGGACTGGAGCAGGGAGAAATTAATTCCATCTCCGTCATTCTTTTTATCTTTTTGCAAATAAGGTAACAGTTCACTTATACTGGGAATGGGCTCTTTTACTGATGACAGTAATCGCTGTATTACCTCACTAATTTCGTAATTTTCATCTGAAGAAAGTCCAGCAATTTCGGTACTAATATAACTTTCTGCAAGCATACCTATAGCTACCGATACACCGTGACTTAACGACTCATTTTCATCATTGATATGCAGACTGTGTGACTCTATAGCATGCCCTATGGTATGGCCGAAGTTGAGACGTTTACGTATCCCCTCGTCTTTAAAATCTTGATCTACATGATTTTTTTTTATTGCGATAGAATCATAAATAAGCGATGTATCCAATGGATGATTCTCCGTTAAAAAAAGCATTTTCACAGCATCATACTGTTTTCTATCTGCTATCAGACCGTGTTTAAGCATTTCCACATGACCATTTACACGCTCGACATGTGGTAAGGTATCTAAAAAATCAGGACAAATGAACGTCTGCTCAGCTGTGGCAAATAGACCTATATAATTTTTAAATCCAAGGAAATTAACTCCTGTTTTCCCACCTGTACTGGCGTCTACCATAGCTAGCAGACTAGTAGGTGCTAGCACCACTCGCATACCTCGCTGGTAACAAGCTCCAGCAAAAGCTCCCATATCACAGAGTACACCTCCACCTAGACACAGTAAAATGGTCTGGCGAGTAGCATTCAGTTCAGTTAATTTTTTCCAAATGTACTCACAACTATTTAGATTTTTGTACCCTTCACCGTAAGGCACTGTGAAGTGAAGTAAGTCCGCATCCAATAGTGGATAGCAATCATCCAGCGTATGCTTATCAGCAAGTACTACTATACGCTCAGCATTATCTGCTATGAAGTCTTTTAGTTGTAATAACCCTTGTTTCAATGTAGGGTCAAAAATACGGCAAGAAAAACAATACCTATCGTGTAGACTCTAATCATACCTATTTATCACCACATCTACATCCCACACACCTCGGTATGGCAGATCTACATAGAAGTCTATGCTCTGCCCTGGATTAAAATAAGTATCCACCCACAGATACTCATAGTCTATAATGACTCCACGTCTATCATACAAGCGTATTTCTAGTTGGACGGCATCTATGAAAGTCTCCCCATCATTATATAACTCACCTTGTACTATAGTGCCCCAAGCATCTGCAGTATATTCATAATAAATATCCGCATCAGTAATCAGTGGATCATTTATCACGATCGTCTCACGTACACAGCTACTGAAAAGTAGCAAAACCGCTCCTAAAGTTAGTATCCATTTTTGCTTCATCATTGTTTATTTTTCTATACAGTTATAATCCAATACTCCACTCCTTAACTTCCACTTCATTAGTATCTAGACAGATGCGAGTATCACTCCTACTCTATATTCCAAAGGGCATACCAAACTGCTAAAACAAGATGAGCACTTCGTAAAATTGATTTATCAAAATCAAGTAAAGGGTTGTTACTTTGAAGTCTTCATGAAAAAACAATTTATCTGGATACCCATACTCTTAGTGGTAAGCATAAGTGCATACTTTTTACTCTTTTCGCCTAACGAAGAGTCTGGTCTCAGAGACGAAACTAATTTCGCCTTCGAAAATACAGACGACATCAGTAAGATAAGAATAAAGGACCGAGAGGGTAACACAGTAGTGATGTCTAGACAGGGCGATCACTGGATGATAAATGACAGCTTCAAAGCTTTTCCAGAGTTTATGGATCAGATACTGGATAAGACTATAGCTAAGATTCGCATCCTAGGTCCTGTGCCTAAAACTGCACAAAATAATGTGATACGAGCAATGGTAGGTAAGTCAATACATGTACAGATTTATGATACAGATGACGCCATAGCCCGAGACTACTATGTAGGTGGTGGTAATCCTGACATGTCTGCCACTTATCTCCATATCAATGGATCTAATACTCCATACTTAGCCAATATACTCGGTTCTCCTAGCTTACTAGAAGCTAGATTTAGTGCAGATCCACAGGACTGGTATGATAGAGAGGTCTTTGACTATGATGCCTCAGAGCTTGCCACTATTTCTGTAAATAATGCACAAGAACCTGAAGAGTCATTTACACTCACCAGAGTGGATAGTACCTACACCATGTCCCCTGCACTACCTAACTTATCACAGTCTGCAGCTCGAAGTTACTTCGCACTATTTTCATATAAAAACTATGAAGGATTTGCTGAGTACCTTACCGCTGAAGCTAAAGATTCTATACTAAACTCCGCTCCATTTATGACTATCACCACACGTACCACATCTGGTGAAGAAAAATCAATGAGTTTGTATGAAAAGAACAGCGGAAGTAACAATACGCTGTATGACCGAAGTGGAAATATAATAGTGGAAGATACAGAGCGATACTTTGCTAAGATATCTACTTATCCGTATATGGTGACTGTACAGCATTATGTCATGGGAAAACTAATCGCTAAGCGTAAGTACTTTACCGAGAACTAACACCTGCAGAAGGTATGCTGACATACTTTTCTAAATTACAAAACGATTGGGCATTTCCATTTGCCCGGTTTGGAAGTACTACTGCAGTGACCTCTACTAACACCCGAAAGGTGTCTCTTTTTCTTGTAAAGGTACTCGTGAATAAAGGTGTTTGTAGAAATTTTATATACTCATAGCCAAACCCTTCCTGCGGATACTTTGAACTACTTTTACTTAAACCCGTAGGTATTCGCAGCGTTTCTCCACTTATCTACTACCGTATGCATATCATGAGGCAACTCCGAATCAAACTGGATCCACTCCTTAGTAGTAGGATGTATAAAACCAAGTGACTTAGCATGTAAACCCTGTCTAGGCATGATACTAAAGCAATTATCTACAAATTGCTTATACTTACTAAATACAACTCCTTTTAGTATACGATTACCACCGTAAAAATCGTCACTGAATAGTGGATTACCAAGGTGCTTCAGATGTACACGTATCTGATGTGTACGTCCAGTCTCTAGCTTACACTCTACCAAACTAGTATACAGGAAATCTTCCAAGACCTTATAATGTGTTACTGCATGCTTTCCTCTGTTTTCATCTTCGCTGAGCACTACAAAACGCTTTCTATCGTATTGATCTCTTCCAATGATAGAGCTGATAGTTCCGTCTTTCTCTTCCATACTTCCCCATACGAGTGCTTGGTAAGTACGCTCTATTGTGTGATCTTTAAACTGCTTACTCAGATGAGCCATAGCTGCATCTGTCTTAGCTACGACCAATAGACCACTTGTATTTTTATCTATACGGTGTACAAGCCACGGACGCTTGCCTTTATGCAGAGCCTTCTTATTCTCCAATAAAAATGCCAATGCATTAAGCAGTGTACCCCTATGATTACCAAATCCTGGATGCACTACCATACCTGCTACTTTATTCACTATCATAAGTGCATCATCTTCATATATCACATTCAGTGGTATATCCTCTGCTATCACCTCCAGCTCACTAGGCTCCTTATCTACCAATACTTCTATGTGATCCTTTGGCTTTGCCTTATAGTTAGACTTCACTGCTTTACCATTGACCACCACCTGCTTACGCTCTATGGCTTCTTGTAACTTATTTCTACTCGCTCCTTCTATCTTATTAACCAAGTACTTATCTACTCGCTCAGGTACTTGACCTAAATCTACGGTAAATACGTACTTTAAAAAGAGTTCATCTTCGGTTACTTGAATTTCGCTATCAGCTGTGTCGGACATTTCTTGTGTATTATTTTGTTTTAGACTAAAAACTAATCTGAATGAGATTATCTTTGTTTACTACAAAGGTATAACGAATAACATATGATAACACACGAATCATCCTTAGAAAACTTCACAGAGCAATTTGAGTACGTTTTAGATAACTATACATCTCACGGTCTTGGGATAGACGATTTTAATAATATAGTATTGGGCGGACTAGGCGGTAGCGGTATAGGTGCAGTCTTAGCCAAAAATTGGTTTTTTGATAAATGTCCTATTCCGATAGAGACAGTAGCAGACTACCACTTACCTAAGTTTATAAATAAAAAGACACTAGTAGTTCTTAACTCTTACTCTGGAAACACAGAAGAGACACTACAGATGTTTGCTGAAGCCAAAACAGAAGGATGCCACATCCTCATACTCACAGGTGGTGGTAAACTAAAAGAACTTGCATCAGCTAACAATATAAAAACATATGACTTAGCCAGCGGATACCAGCCACGTATGACGGTAGGATTTGGTCTGAGTATACTATCTATGATTATAGGAGAGCTGATAGGTACGGACTACTCACCCATCATACAAGTCGTGAAAGATCACTTTCAAAAGAATCTAGCCGTACAGCAAGAAAGTGGTACACGTATTTTTGATTTCTTTAAAAATACTCCACGCAAGAAATTTGTGATTGTATGCGATAGAGAGTTTGCTCCAGTAGCCATTAGATTCACACAGCAACTGCAGGAAAACTCAAAACTAGAAGGTTTTGTAAATGTACTACCAGAAGCTAATCACAATGCGATAGAAAGCTATACAGATACTATGGACACCAACTTTATCATGCTTTACTCTACCAATAATGAGAGAGTAACTGCACGGTTTGACTTCTTAATTTCTCATTTAGAATTATCTAACAATAAAGTACTTCCACTTAAAATCCCAGAATATTCTCTTACATCTATTTTTGATGTGATCTATAGACTGGACTGGGTAAGTGTACACCTAGCCAATGAACTAGGTTCTGATCTTATGAATGTCCCTATCATTATGAATCTAAAGGGATACCTTAATGATGTAGACGAAGCAAAATAGTCATTCACACACCACAATATATAAAGCCTTGTTACTAGCGTGACAAGGCTTTTTTTGTAGCCGGCTACATAAGAATCTCGAAGATAGTATGGAAACAGTATCTACCACTACCAGCCAAATCCAACACCAACGGTAAGCATATAATCTGGAGGTACTGGTGAACTAAAGAGTCTATCAGAAACCAACGGATCAATACTTAATATTTTCCCAAATCCAGCTTGTAGATGCAAGCCAAAATCTCCTTTCTTTGAAAATGGTATTCTTCCGCCATACTCTAAACCAGCCGTTTCTATTAAACCAAACCCACCATCTTTGTAGTTGATATTAAAGAATGGACTATTCTTTTTGGCATTAGTATGTACTTTCAGTCCAGCAGTATAACCAGCGAAGCCTCCTCCGAAATGAATACCAAAAACATCACTGACTCGGACCTCATAGTCTAAACCCAATAATGTAAATCCACCTATTTGGTACCCTATAGTAACTACGTTTCTTTTTTTTGAATCTTGTGAATTACTAACCGTCCCTTTAGACGGTAAGCCTAAGTCGAACAACTCCAGAGACGGTTCTTTTAAATCTACTGGCAATTTACCTAGAGTTTTGATTGTATCCCTTTCTTGCAGCTTCTCTTCCCAGTTACTTCTATCAAAATGCTTTAATGACCTTATCAGAGCATCCGTAATATTATCAGGGTGGAGTTTTGTAACATCTAGACCTCTAGTTTTTAATTTTTCAGTACTTGTATACAAAAACTTGTTACCGTAATAATAGTTAAGAGTAATCTCGACTAGAGCGAATTCAGCAGAAAATTCTGTAATTTCTGATATCTCAAATTTCAAAACCTTTACCACTATTGCAGTTTTGCCTCCGCTTTTTGGTAAGCCATAATTAAAGTAGTTTTCAAGCATGAATAAAAGACCACCATTAAACTTGGCACGCACAGACTTATTAAAAAATCCTTTGTTTACAAACCCAATATCCTCTTTAACAGTTCTGTGATCCTCAATAGTATCAATATAAAAACCACCCTTTTCCATATATAACTTTGTAGCCGTAAGTGAAATTTCATGGATCTTTTGAGCACTAGCACCTAAGTGGCAGTAAATACTTAACGTGAAAAATAATAAGAAGCCGATTTTCATAGAATTACAATCTTTATACAAAGTAAAGATAAAACCACAAAGCGTTAACAAAAAAGGCCTTCCCCAATAATTTTGAGAAGGCCTTTATGTATATTGTTACTGAGAATTACTTCCCGAACTTTTTCATATAATCTACTACTATCGGAGTAGCTATACAGATAGATGAGTAGGTACCTACTGCCACACCTATAAGTAATGCGAACGTGAACCCTTTAAGACCTTCACCACCGAAGATGAATAGAATAAGAATCACAAGTAATGTAGTCAATGAAGTAATCAGTGTTCTACTTAGCGTAGTATTAATAGCCTTATTAATAACTGGTGCTACATCCTTCTCGTGCTTATTTAAGCCTAAGAACTCTCTCACACGGTCAAACACTACCACTGTATCATTTATAGAGTAACCTACTACTGTAAGTATGGCTGCTATAAATGCTTGGTCTATGCTTAACTCAAATGGTACAATACCCCACAGGATAGAGTATAGAGAAAATACTATAAGTACATCATGGAAGATAGCTGCGGTAGCACCTAAACTGAATCCTATATTTCTAAATCGTACTAAGATATACAAGAACATACCAATGATAGCTAGAGCGATAGCCCAACCAGATCTCACTTTGATATCCTTAGCTATAGTAGGCCCTACCTTACTGTTAGATAATATATTATCACTTGTTACGTCATACTTACTTAAAGCCTTAAGAATAGCCGCTTCTACTACTTTACCTGCATCAGCTTCTTGGCTTTCTATAGCATACGAAGTTGTGATTTTGTATTGGTTAGCATCACCATATGTTTTCACTTCTGTATTGGCATCTGTGAGTGTAGTCGCTAAGGCTTCTTTTATAGCTCCTGAGCTAGCTCCTTCTACATTCATTACATAACTCCATCCACCTTTGAAATCTACACCTGTAGATACTCCTTTAGTGACTAGTGATATCCCTCCGAGTATGATGATAGCTCCTGATATCATATAGAACATCTTACGTTTTCCTATAAGATTCCAGTCCAGCATATTTAGCTTCTTACCTATCTTCTCAGATACACTCGTATAGAATGAAGTTTCTTTTCCTTTCTTGATGTCATTATCTATGAATAATCTAGTCAAGAATATAGACGTAAATAAAGAAGACAATATACCAATAACAAGTATCACTGCAAAACCCATAACTGGCCCTTTACCAAGAACCCAAAGGATAACACCTGCAATAACAGTTGTAATATTCGCATCTATAATAGAAGAATATGCCCCTGAGTAACCGTCTTTAATAGCTGCCTTAAATGACTTACCTGTGGTGAGCTCCTCACGAACTCTTTCAAAAATAAGTACGTTAGCATCTACTGCCATACCAATGGTAAGTACTAGACCTGCCATACCGGGAAGTGTAAGTGCTGCGTGCAATCCTGCCAGCACACCTATGATAAATATAAGATTAACCAATAGTGCTATGTCAGCATATAATCCTGCTTTGCCATAGTATACTACCATAAAGACTATTACTAATAAGAAACCTACTACTAACGAGATAAGTCCCGCTGAGATAGCCTTGGCACCTAGTGTAGGTCCTACGGTAGTTTCTCCTGTGATTCTCACTGGTGCAGGAAGTTTACCTGCTTTTAGTATGTTCGCTAAATCAGTAGCTTCTTCTATCTCGTAGTTTCCTGTGATTACTGAGCTACCATTAGGTATCTCACCGTTCACTGTAGGTACACTGTATACTTGGTTATCTAATACTACTGCTATGCACTCTTGAGGACTGGCAGAAGATGCTTCTTTCGTTATTCTTCTCCATACAGAAGTACCTTCTTGGTTCATCTGCATACTTACTGCTATGCTAAGATCACTCTCGCGAGTAGGTCTGGCATCTGTGATCACATCACCAGCTAGTGCAGGCTCACCACCTCTACCACTTTTCAGTGCGTAGATAGCTACGAAATCTCTACCGTCTATTTGAAATGGCTTGAAACCAAACTTGAAATGAAGATTAGAAGGCAGTACTGCTTGTACATCTTTACGAGCAAAATAGCCTTCAAATAACTTAACATCATTTGCATCTATATACCCTATCTCAGCACTCTGTGCCCAGTTTTTACCTTCATTAGCCACGTTAGGTACTATTTTACTAAGTACTGGATTCTCCTTTTGAAGTTCGTCTTTCGACTTTTCTATACTGTCTCCACCTAAACTGTCTGTGGCTCCTAAACTACCCTCTAATAGTGTACCGTCTTTGCTCTCTGGCTCTGAAACAGTATCTATGGCTAAAGTGGCAACTTCTTCCGTAGTATCATTCAGTAATTCCTCACCATACACCACTTTATTCACCTGCTCTAAGTATTCAAAACCCTTATAGTTAGGAAATACCTTCCAAAACTCAAGCTTAGCAGAACTCGTGATAAGATCTCTCACACGCTGAGGATTATCTACACCTGGTAGCTCTACTAATATACGTCCGTTATCTAGACGCTGCACGTTAGGCTGTGCTACACCAAATTTATCTATACGTGTATTTACGATCTCAAATGCTCTGCCTATAGCACTTTCGCTTTCTCTTTTCAAGTAGTCAAAAACTTCTTGATTCGTAGAATTATACTCATTTGGCAATTCAGCTTTTAGACCCTTACCATAAAATATACCTGCTATCTTTCCTTCTGGATTAGCGGTATTATAATTCTTTGCGAGTAAGTCTACGAAGTTCTGCTGACCTAAATACTCACTTTTCGATGTATTGAATGCATCTAAAAATGCTTTATCATCTGTCTTGCCAGCCATAGCAGATATCACTGCTGGAGTCTCTACTTCTAGCGTTACGTTCATACCTCCCTGAAGGTCAAGCCCAAGGTTAAGTTCGTTTTCTTTACACTCTTGGTAAGTAAATCCTATTCCAGGATACACTTTTACCTGAGACATAGAGTCTAGGTACCTACGCTCAAAAGAATCTCTCTGATTTCCTTCTTCAGAGTACATTACTTCAGCCGCAGCTTCGGCATTGTTTTCTACATTATTCGTCACGAAGGTGAACGAAAGCTGATATGCACTAGCTAGTATTAGCAGTACGGTAATAAATTGGATAAATCCTTTATTGTTCATTGTAACTATATTCTGGTTAGATGTTTTGCGAAAATTTCAAAGGCTGCAAAAATATATTTATATGCCAAACTTAGCAATTAAAGTTTAAAGGGAATACCTCTCTCCTTCAATAGCCTATTTTTTAAAGCTAGAATCAGCAATAACCTCATTAAACTTAGCTATCACATTCGCTAAGCATTTATCAAAATTTTTAGTGTTTTCGATAACGTAATCTGCAGCTGGCCTATGTGGCTTCAAGAATTCCTGATATGCTGGAAGAACGTGATTTTCCCATTGATACATCACCTCATCGTTTGTCATACCACGCTCTGCAGTATCTCTAGCTATCCTCCGCTTTAGTGTGACATCATCATCTGCATCTATATATAACCTGTAGTCATACATCTTATTTAATCCCTTATCAGCAAATACAAATAAGCCTTCTACCAACACTATAGGTGCAGGATTATACACTATCTCCTTTGGAAAAATATCTGGATTATTAAAGGTATACTCCACTAGCTTCACAGGATTCCCTTTGAGTAATCTTCTTAGATCTTTTTTAATTCGATTAAAATCTATGCCCGTAGGGTGATCAAAGTTGACCATTCCATTTTCATCACGGAGTTGCTCAGAGAGGCCTTTATAGTAGTTATCTTGCGTAATGACGCATACTTTATCCTCACCAAACTCTTCGCTGAGTCTTCTAATGAATGTAGTCTTACCCGAAGCACTGCCGCCAGCTAATCCTACTAAAAAAGTATCTGTCCCTACCACGCTGCGAATGTAAAATTTTATGTCATCAATGAGAAAGTTGTTCTTTTTAATTGCACTACATTTTGATATTAAAAAACATAGTGTTTCATTTGAATAACAGATTATCACAATAATGACGACTAAACTATTCTTTTTCGCACTTTTTGCAGCCTTGATGACTGCTTGTTCTAATACTGTAGACCTCGCTATAGATAATCCTACTTCTGAGGTTATCTCATGCCACGTAGACTCTCTATACGTAGAGGTGCCTCCACAAGAGGTAGTATGGGTAGAAATGAATAAAGGAGACCATACCATTACATTAGCCAATGACAGTGCTATCAATATGAATTTTACAGAAAGTGTATATATGGTAAATCCGAGCTTATCTCAATACCTAATGTACGAGGAAGTATATGGCGACATGCCATATAACAGTAGCTTACCTAACCAAAGTATTGATTTCTTAGGATTTGAGTTAGACGGCAACTATGCTGTGATAGAAAATGTAGTAAATAAAGTACTCTGGGATTATGGACCACGAGAAGCTCTGCCAGAAATGCTAGATATAGAAGCTGGAGATAGACCCACGGTGCTGAAACTAATGGATATGGGTGAGTTTATAGAACAAGCAACTCAATCTGAAGAGGGCTAAACTCACATAAATCTAACTCGGCTAACTTTTTTTCTTTCAGAAAAACTAACGTATGACTCATTTAGGATTCCATTATATCTGGGATATCTACAACTGTAATTATAAGGCTATAGATAAAGTACCAGAAGTGCAGACTCTTATGGCCGAATTGCTACAAATCAGTAATCTGACCAAACTAAGCGAATCATTTAACCAATTTGCTCCACACGGAGTCACCGGCATTTACTTACTAGAAGAAAGTCACCTGTCTGTGCATACTTGGCCAGAAAATAATTATGTAGCTATAGATCTCTTTTCTTGTGTATCGCTAGATAATTTAGCCACAGTGGAACAAGCCCTGAGAAAACACTTTGGTACTGTGCGTATAGACTTTAAGATACTAGAGCGAGGTAAGGTCTGAGATAACTACTCAGTGGAATTCTTATACCTCTTTTATGAAATGAGCCATAAACTCACAATCGTCATTTATAATTTCTTTTTCAGAACACCTATAATTTAACGCTACCGCCTTATGTCCTACCATAAATACGCCTGCTTGATATGAGTAGTCTTCTTTATCTATGGGATTTGCCACATATTCCTGATAGACTACATCCTGACTACCGTAATCTCCATTGGTTCTAAACTCCTGACCATTGGTTTTCACTATGCGTATATTCTCTCCTATCCTACCTAAGACAGGCTTAGACACATAATCTCTTGAAAACGGCTTGTCTTTGTAGGTCTTAGCAATGGCTGTATTATCTGGGAAACGTTCTGTGATAAAAGCCAAGAATTTTTTGTTTTGCCAGAGGGTAGTGTAAAACGGATTGAGCACAATACACTTTTCGTTCAGTATTATATCAGATAACACCTGCATTAGGCTCGGCTCTTCATTGATAGCCCAGTCCCAAGGAAAAAACTTAAATAACACATCTATAGGCATATAGTCATCTCCAGTTGCTACAAAAACACCCTCTTCCGAAAAATTAACTTCGGGTAAATCTCTGTAAACGGGATGAAAACCCTGAGAGGAAGCTGCCTCCAATATCATACCTACATTTTGTACGTCTTCCTCATAACCTAAGGAACTTCCTAAAAAAGCTGGCTGATAATCCTCTGGCAATTTTGCCTTTAATTTACCAAGCATCAAGTGTAAACTTTCTTCCAAATAATTGAAAGATGCATAATCACCCTTGAGCTGATCCAAATGAATTTTCTGCAATAAGAGAGTCTCGGGTAATGTACTACACGTATCCGCATTAAACTCTATGACTTTTCCTTGCACCCCGTTTAGAACTCCATTTATATCGAACCTTCCGTAGAGATAAGGATGATCTTCTCGCTTATTCCAGGTGTACTCAAAGAGCGTTTTATATTGAGTGGGAATACCAAATGAAATAAGTCTATTCTCCTCAATTACTAAGTTAGTAGCTGATACAAAAAGCTGATACGCCTTTTCTGCTACTTCTTGATATTGCTGCACTTCTTGAGCTTGCACACCCAATAATTCATTCGAAAAATAATCTTGATCTACGAACCAGTGAAGTTGGTGTGGTAGTTTCTTTTTTTTGGGAAGCTTAGCCTCCTCAAACCTGCTATCCTCCAAAAGAACGGAAAGATTTAGACCCACCGTATCCTTTGCTTCCTTTACCAGGTACTGTCACTCTGCGTGTAGAGGCAGTGCTTCCTAGCGTGCTTCGCATTCCTTTGGACTTATTATAAGCACCTGTATTTTTATACCTATTCGGATCTAGTGAGGTTCTGTTATAGTTTCTATTGAAATAAGTAGCTGCTAAAGTACCCATTAAAAATGGTCGAAGGTAGCTGCGTCTTCTATTACCGTTACTCTCTCCTTCTTTCTCTAAACCATCTAACTCATCAAAAGACAAAGAATCTGTAGTACCATCTAGATTATGTACTATAGCCATAGATGCAGACTTATCATCTATTATTTCTTCATTAATCACCTTATACTTATTTCCTGGATCTACTTCTTCTAGTTCAGATATTACACCCTGAGAAGTAGTCTTCACTTCTATCTCCTCGGTATCTTTAAAATGCGGGCTCCCATCTCCAGATGAGCAAGATTGCATAAAAAAAGAGCCTATTAAGAGTAAAGAGAAATACTTTAGTTTTATTTGCGATACACAGAATTGGTAATTTTTCATTCGTAATTAATTAGTCTTTTCAGTTTCAAAAAATAAAATCCAAAAATACAAAAGATTTTACACTATGCCATCTAAAAAGAACTTACTTATATCATTTGCCGTATTCATAGCTGGCCTTTGTTCTATAGTTTACGAACTTCTCATAAGTACTACCGCTACCTATTTTTTAGGAAACAGCGTAAAGCAGTTCTCTCTCATAATTGGCATTTACCTTTTCGCAATGGGTGTAGGAGCATATTTGTCTAAATTTTACAAAAAGAAATCGCTTCAGTTTTTCGTAAAAATAGAATATCTGCTCGGTCTTATAGGTGGCTTGAGCGTACCGCTAATGTACTTTATGTTCGTCACTGTAAGTGCTGATAATATGCAGTTTTTCACCTGGTTACTTATTTTTGTAATTGGGATGCTTACAGGTATGGAAGTACCGCTCCTTACCTATGCTATAAGTAATGCTAAGTTTGAAGATAGTTTAGCAAATGTTCTATCATTAGACTACTTGGGAGGCCTTATAGCCACACTGATATTCCCATTCATACTGCTTCCCTTTATCGGTCTTTACTATTCGTCCTTACTCTTTGGCATTGTAAATATAGCCTTGGGGTTATTCCTGACCCTTCGGTTATTCGAAAAAAAAAGAAAGGCACTTTTATTGGGTATAGTACCTATTCTTTTTTTGATTTTTCTGATGATAAGTGGTAATAAACTACTGCATGTGTGGGATATGAAAATATATAAAGCCCCTATAACAGTCAAAGAGCAAACACCACATCAACTCATAGTAGTCACTAAAAAAAAAGATGACATCAGGTTATACCTGAATAGAGTAATCCAATTTAGCAGTTTAGACGAATACCGCTACCACGAGGTTCTAGTGCATCCTGTCATGATGAGCCACACTGCTCCAAAACGAATATTAGTGCTGGGTGGTGGAGAAAGCTTAGCAGCCAGAGAAATATTAAAACACCGCACCGTAGAAGTAGTAGATATTATAGACCTGGACCCTTCTATATTCCAATTGGCAAAAAACAATGCTGATTTTAAAACCATCAATCAAAATGCAGCACTAGATCCTAAAGTTAATCTCATAAATGATGACGCCTTCTCCTTCTTGGCTAATAACACTTTAGCCTATGACATAATCATCTCTGACCTTCCAGACCCTAACTCAGAGGCAACCGCTAAATTATACACTCGTCAATTTTTTATGCTAGCCAAAAGAAGCCTAGCTCCTGACGGAAAATTCATAACTCAATCAGGAGAAATCTACTTTAGTAATACCGCATTTAGCTGTATAGTAAATACCATGAATGAAGTCTTCGATACAGTCGTCCCACTGCATACCTACGTACCCTCTTTTGGGGATTGGGGTTTTGTGATAGGTACATCAGATCACACTAAGTTAAAGATAGCAGCAACAGACAGTTCCATTTTTTCGGAGTTAAAATACCTAGACAAAAATGCAACAACACAACTTTTTGAGCTTCCTAAAGACATAGCTATAGTAGATACAAAAATCAATTCTCTGGATAATCCAGTCATACTTAACTACTTTCTAAACGACTGGAAAAAGTGGAAACCAGATGTGACAGAAGGAGGAATATAACTTCGGTCTAAGTCCTACAAGTAATCGATGAAAAACTTTGGAAACTATTTGCTTATCAAAAGTTTCCTGCGTGTCTTTGCACTTCAATTTGGAAGAGTCAATAAAAATATTGCAAGGAGCTGCAAATCTATTTATGCGAATAGGTATAAAAAGCGTGAGCATGGACGATATAGCTCGTGAGCTAGGGGTGAGTAAAAAAACAATCTACAAACATTTTTCTGATAAGAAAGACTTAGTATTAAAAGTCATAGAGACTGACATGGAGCGGGAAATGCTTTCTTGCAATACCTGTTATAACACAGATGAGAATGCCGTTCAAAAAATGATAGACATTAGCAAGCATATCAGTCATCAGCATAAAGATATCAATCCTACAGTTATTTTCGACTTGCAAAAATACTACCCATCTGCTTGGGCGAAAATCAATACCTTCCGGACTGACTTTATTTCAAATAAGATCATACAAAACATTGAAGAAGGTCAAAATGAAACTCTCTACAGACAAGAAATAAAACCTAAAATAGCAGCAGCTATGTACGTTACTCTGATACAAGGAATGATGCAGCAAATGATTCAGGGTGACAATAACTACGATTTTAAAACCTTACATCTTCAGATGGTAAGCTACCATCTATTTGGCATATGTACTCAAGAAGGCCGATCATATTTAGAACAACACATTAACGAGATAACTAACGAATAATGAAATACGTTTTTACAATTTTTACACTTTTAAGCATTCAAGTATCTTTTGGACAAGCTGAGCTTTCACTAAGTTTAGACCAAGCTCTGGATATGGCCTTGCAGAAAAACACTACACTGCTGAATGCAGCTCTAGATATATACTACGCTGAAACTCAGGTCGATGAGATTAAAGCACAAGGACTCCCGCAGATAAGCGGAAGTGCAGACTTCAATCACACCTTTATAATACCTACTCAAATTATCCCCGGTGATTTCGTAGGGCAACCAGGGACTACTATAGCAACACAGTTTGGCGTACCATTTAATGCAAATGTAGGTATAGGTGCAAGTCAACTCCTTTTTGACGGTTCATTTTTTCTAGGACTCAAAGCCGCTTCTGAATTTGTGAATATTAATAAACTAAGTGCATCAGCATCTGAGATAGATATCAGAGAAGGAGTAACTAAAGCCTACTATATGGCACTCATTTCACAGCAAAATATTGGCCAATTAAACACCAGCTTAGCAAATATTAAAAAGTTGCAATCCGAAACAGAGCAGCTCTATGAAGCAGGATTTGCTGAGAAACTGGATGTAGACAGACTTACATTATCGGTATCTAATATGGAAATCAATATTAACAAGCTTCAAAACCAAGCTAAACTAGCAAGACAGCTATTGCTAAACAGTATAGGTATAGATGTAAATCAGGACTTAACGCTAACTAGTGCAATGCCTGAAGAGCCAGCTACAGATTCAACTCTAGCCGGTTTCAACCCGGATAACCGAATAGAGATACAACTTATAGACCAACAGCAAGAGCTAAATCAGCTCAGTCTAAAACGATACAAAATGGGCTATATACCAAACCTGTATGGCAACTTCTCATACGGTACTAGCACTTTTGCCAGTGATGGAGAGTTCAATGCACTAGGTGATGACTGGTTTGGAAATGGCAGATATGCTATAAGTCTGAACGTCCCAATTTTTGACGGGTTCTACAAAAAGGCGAAAATGGATCAAGTCAAGATAGACATACAAAAAACCCAAAATACTAAACAACAAGCCTTACTTAGCATGAATTTACAAGTAAGTCAAGCGAAAACGAACTATACCAATGCTCTTAAAAGTATAAAGCTCCAAAAGGAAAGTCAAGCCCTAGCCGAAAGCATATATAACACTACTACCATTAAGTTTAAAGAAGGTATAGGCAGCAGTTTTGAGATGATAAACGCAGAAAGTGATCTAACTCAAGCAAAATCAAACTACTTAAATGCCCTCTATGATCTAAACGTATCGAGAATAGACCTTAATAAAGCACTGGGGACTCTATAAAAAATAACCACAATCAAAAAATACAATCAAATCACAACAATGAAAAACATACTAATCATACTTTCCATCATCGCTTTATTTGCTGCTTGTAGTGGCACAAACAAAGGAGCTCTAGCAATTAAAAAAGCAGAATTAGATTCTCTTCAAACAGAGATGACTTCGCTGAAAGCCTTGATAGCTGAAGTACAAGAAGAGATAACTGAACTAGATACGAATTCTAGACCAAATGCAATAGCTGTGATGACCTCGATAGTGAATAGAGGGCAATTTAAAAACCCTTTTGACGTACAAGCATTAGTGGAATCTGATAACAACGTAATGGTGACTCCAGAAGTACCAGGTGTGATAGTAAAGATATATGTGACAGAAGGACAACGCGTATCAAAAGGACAAGTAGTAGCAAGTATGGATGCTAGAACTGCAAATGCTCAGATAGTAGAACTAGAAGGTGCGTTATCTTTAGCTAAAACCAATTATCAAAAACTTGAGACTCTTTGGACACAAAAGATAGGTAGTGAAATGCAATACTTACAAGCTAAAAACCAGTACGAAAATTTACAAAACAGTATTAAAACAGCAAAATCACAAGCCGCAAAATTCACGCTAAGAGCACCTATTACTGGTACTGTAGATGCTATAATGGCTAATGAAGGTGAGTTAGTAGGAAGCATGACAGGTGGCCCGGTGATGCGAATCATAAATATGGGAGATATAAAGCTAAAGGCTAATGTATCTGAAGCTTACGTAGGCAAGATCAAAACAGGACAAACCGTACAAGTATATTACCCTAGTTTAAAACTGACTACTGAGGAAAAAGTAAGTGCTGTAGGTAGTGTGATAGATGTCAATAACAGAACATACAGCGTATACGTCACTCCGAGAAAACATACTAAGAACCTCAAACCAAATATGCTAGCAATGATTACTGCATATGATTTTGAGGACAATGATGCTATGAGTGTACCTACTAAACTAGTCAGAAATGACGGTGCTAAAGACTACATACTCACGGTAAAGACAAACGGCGAAAAGAAAACAGTAGAAAAGACGGTAGTAAGTATAGCAGAAGAGTTTGCTTCGGAAACGATAATCGCCTCAGGACTAGAGCCGGGTTCAGAAATCATAATCGAGGGGTACAATAGCGTTATAGAAGGTGATGAGGTTAAAGTAATCGCCAAATAATTGACATATAAACTCGCTTCAGTAACTAATAATCAAGCATCATTCCTATGTTAGACAAGAAAAAAGAAATTATAAAGCACTTCGGTATATCAGCTTGGGCTGTGAATAACCGCACCAGTGTGTATGTGATGATGGTCATTATCGTCATCGTAGGGCTTATAAGCTACACGAGCATGCCAAAGGAAAGTTTTCCGGAAATCAAACAACCTACGATTTTTGTCAATACCCCTTATCCAGGTAACTCACCCATAGATATAGAAAATCTCGTCTCTCGACCTATTGAAAAAGAAATCAATACCATAGATGGACTTAAGAAGTTGACATCTACTAGTATTCAGGATTACTCCATCATAGTAGCAGAATTTGAACTGGATAACCCTACAGCAGAAGTACTGCAAGAGGTGAAAGACGCCGTAGACAGAGCAAAGGCTGACTTACCGAGTGACCTGCCTGTAGATCCGAGTGTATCTGAGCTTAACTTTAGCGATATCCCTGTGATGAACGTGAACCTTTCAGGAAATTACAGTCAAAATAAGCTAAAGGAATTTGCGGAGTTACTCCAAGATAAGTTTGAGTCACTTTCAGAAGTAAGTGCCGCAGACATCTCTGGACTTACAGAGGAAGAAGTAGAAATAGCCATAGATAGAGTAAAAATGGAGTCTCTAGAGATTTCTCTTAATGATGTAGAGAATGCTATAAAGGGAGAAAATATCACTATGTCAGGTGGTGACATTAAAAGTATAGAAGGCTCAGACATCACCCGTAGAAATGTACGGATAGACGGTGAATTTGACGACTACAGAGACCTCCTAAATGTTATTATCAAAAATGAGTTTCAAAACATCGTGTACTTACGGGATATAGGTACCGTTAGTTTTGGTCAAAAGGAGCCAACATCGTTTGCTAGACTTAATCAGAATCCAGTAATCGCTCTTGATATCAAGAAAAAAAGTGGAGCAAATCTCTTAAATGCAGCAGAAGGAATACAAAATATAGTAGCCCAAGCACAGAAAAACACACTCCCAAAAGATCTTGAGATTACCATAACAAATGATCAAAGTAAGGATACCAAGAATATGGTCAGTAACTTAGAAAATAGTATCATACTGGGTGTACTTCTCGTGGTAATCGTACTCGTTTTCTTCCTCGGATTACGTAATTCACTGTTCGTAGGTATCGCTATTCCGCTATCCATGCTTATGGGTATCGCCATTCTAAACTTTGGCGGAAATACTCTAAATATGATGGTACTATTCTCTCTCATACTCGCACTAGGTATGCTGGTAGATAATGGTATCGTGGTCGTCGAGAATATATACAGACTACGGGGTGAAGGTAAAAGTCCAGCTGACGCCTCTAATGAAGGAGTAGGAGAAGTAGCTACAGCTATCATCGCTTCTACAGCTACTACTATAGCTGCATTTGTACCCTTGCTTTTTTGGAAAGATCTCATAGGAGAATTTATGAAGTTCCTTCCTATCACCCTCATCATTGTACTATCGTCTTCCTTGTTTGTAGCCCTAGTAGTGAATCCTGTACTCGCAGCAGATTGGATGAAAATAGGGAAAACAGAAAAGTCTAAGGCTAAACCATTTTGGATTAGTATGGCTATAGTACTCGTACTCGGTATTTTATTTTTACTAAGTGGCACGCTTGCACTGATCGGAGGCTTATTCATCACCGGTTTTATATTCTCCTTGTTAAACAGATTTATTTTAACACCTGGAGGTAATTACTTTATGGAACACATAATGCCTAAGCTAGAAAACGGATATGCCAGAATTGCAAAATTTGCTCTAAGAGGATGGCGGCCAGTTTGGTTTTTCTTGGCCACTATTGTATTAATGGTTGGGTCAGTGTTATTCTTCGGGGCTAGTGGAGCACCTATTGTCTTCTTCCCAGACGGTGAACCTAAGTATGTGAATGTGTACATAGAAGCACCACTAGGTACAGACATCCTGAAGACCAATGAAATCACCAAGAAACTAGAAAAAAGAATACTAGCTGCTATAGAACCTAATAAGGTCGTAGTAGAAGCTGTACTTGCTCAGGTAGGCGAAAAAACTGCTGACCCAAATGCTGGTGCACAAAGTGGATCATCTCCTAACAAAGGACGAATCACGGTATCCTTTTTAGAGTTTCAAAAACGTGTATTCCTAACAGATGTGAGCACCTTCGAAATCATGGCAGACATCAAAGAAGCATGCAACGATTTTCCAGAAGCCGAACTCACATTTGCTAAAGATGCCGTAGGACCTCCAGTGGGTAAACCTATTAACGTCGAGGTAAAAGGAGAAGACTACCTTACACTCATAGAGGAGGTAGAAAAAATCAAAAAGAAGATGGAAGATGCCAATATTCCTAAAGTTGACCAACTAAAAACAGACCTTGAGCTTGGCAAGCCGATGCTTGAAATCACTATAAACAGAGAAGCAGCTAGACGTTTTGGACTAAGTACAATGCAGATAGCAAGTACCCTTCGTACCGCACTTTTAGGTAAGGAAATCACAAAGTATAAAGATGGTGAGGACGACTACGAGGTGCAACTTCGCTTCCAAGAAGACTACAGATACAATCTGGAAAATCTACTCAACACAGTCATTACCTTCCGTAATATGGCTACAGGTCAAATCTCACAAGTACCCATATCAGCCGTCACAAGTATAGACTATAACTCTACTTACGGCACGGTGAAACGTAGGGACATGGATAGAGTGATTACCATATTCTCTGAGGTAGAGGTAGGAGGTAATGCAAATGAGATAGTAGCTAAATTCAAAGAACTGCTCGCAGATCACGAAATGAAAGAAGGGTACTCCTTCAAATTTACGGGTGAGCAAGAAGAGCAGTCTTCTTCTACTGATTTTCTAGTAGGTGCTATGATATTAGCTGTATTTATTATCTTCTTGATTATCGTAACACAGTTTAACTCTATAGTAGGGCCAATCATTATAATGTTCTCTGTACTATTCAGTACTATAGGAGTATTCTTAGGGTTTGGTCTATTTAAAATGCCATTTTCTATTATGATGAGTGGTATAGGTATCATATCACTAGCCGGTGTGGTAGTGAATAACGCCATCGTACTCATAGACTATACCAACTTACTGCGTAAGAGAAAACGGGCAGAATTAGGATTATCTGATGACGAAAGACTCCCAGAGTCTGAGATATTGAGATCCATAGTAGATGGCGGCCGCACGAGACTGCGTCCCGTAATTCTTACCGCAATAACTACTGTACTGGGTCTTATCCCACTGGCTATAGGACTTAATATTAACTTCTATACGCTGCTTACTAAGTTTGATGCAGAGTTCTATATGGGAGGAGATAATGCAAGCTTCTGGGGACCTATGGCTTGGACCGTAATCTTCGGATTAATCTTCGCTACGTTCCTTACATTGATAATAGTACCAGTGATGTACTGGTTAAGTGATAAAGCAACTATAAAACTATCTAGGTTGTTTAAAAGATTCTAAATCTAGATTGGATTTAGTTTTTAGTTAGACTAAAGCCCTTGTTCGCCTTGGTGAATGAGGGCTTTTTTATGCAATTCGGTTTCGTACTTTTGACCAAACGCAATGAAGCACGAAATACAATGGACTGCAAAACACTTTGAGGAACTCACCGCTCTAGAGTATCATCATATTATAGCATTACGCATCTCTATTTTTATAGTAGAACAAGACTGTCCCTACCAAGACGCAGATCACAAAGACCTCCACTCCTATCATGTATATGGCACTATAGATGATAAAGTAGCTGCAGTCATCAGAATAGTATCTCCAAGCATATCGTATGCAGAAATATCTATAGGCAGAGTAGCCGTAGTACAAGAGTATAGAGGCACTAATGTAGGGAATGATCTCATGACTACAAGCATAGACTTCATTACAGATACCTTGGGCAAGCAAGACATTCGGATCTCAGCACAGGAGCATCTTAAGAGTTTCTATCATCGGTTTGATTTCAAGCAAGTCAGTGAAATGTATCTGGAGGACGATATTCCACATATTGAAATGTTGCGAAAAGCTACATTGTCTCCCATATAATTAGCCTCTCCAACTTTAAAATGGATATTGCACATTCTTAGCCAATGATAAAATTATCGTTTAAAAATCCATACCTCGTATTCGTAATGGTAGTAGTAGTTGCAGTGCTATCTGCAGTGCTCATACCACGAATGCCTGTAGATATTCTTCCGCAGTTCAAAAAATCTGCAATGCAAATCCTGACACTCTATCCAGGAATGCCAGCTGAAGTAGTAGAAAAAGACATCACCAGTAGAATGGAGCGATGGACTAGTCAGTCTCCGGGCATAGAGAAGCAACTATCCAAGAGTCTGATGGGCGTGAGTATAGTAACTAACTTTTATGGGGAAGATGTAGATCCTGCAGAAGCCATGGCCAATACCTCTGCGTATGCTATGAGTGATATGTACTACCAACCTCCGGGCACTCTGCCTCCTATGGTGCAACCCTTTGACCCTACAGCTAGTAAACCACTGATGCTACTTACCGTAAGTAGTAAGGTGAAAAGCGGAAAGGAATTATACGGTCTCGCTTATTATAATCTGAGACAAATGCTAAGTAGTGTGCCGGGCATAGTAGCTCCAGCTGCTTATGGTGGTTCTAAGAGAAGAGTATATATCTACGTGGATCCGTCTAAGCTAGAAGCTTTGGGAATATCTCAAACTCAAGTAAACGAGGCCATAAAAGAAAACACAACGATGATTCCTTCGGGAATAGCGGAAATAGGATCTATCAACTATGGCATAGACGCCAAGGGGATGATTATCGATATTGAAGATTTCAATGACATAGTGGTCACCTACAAAAACGGAAAGCCCATTTATGTGAAAGACATAGGAGTAGCAGCAGATGCCAGTGTTATTCAGACCAACATAGCTCGTGTAGATGGCAAAGAGCAAGTGTATCTCCCTATTTTCAAAAGACCTGGAGCAAATACCATAGAATCTGTAGAAGCAGTAAAAGCAGCCATTCCAGATTTAAAACAACGTATGCCAGACGATGTAAATCTAAATGTAATCTTCGATCAGAGTTCGTATGTTAGAAATGCAATCTCAGGATTATCGTACGCAGGACTTGGAGGACTAGCATTAGTAATCATCGTACTTATCTTATTCCTTGGAAACTTCCGCTCGGCACTTATCGTGTCTATTAGTTTACCGCTTTCTATTCTCTTTGCATTCATCGTATTATCTGTTACCGGACAAGCTATCAATAGTATCACACTCGGTGGTCTAGCATTAGTGCTTGGTCTACTCGTAGATAATTCCATTGTGGTATTAGAAAACATTGACCGACATCTGAAAATGAATAAGACTGCCTGGCAAGCATCTCTAGATGCTGCCTTAGAAGTAGCCACTCCTGTATTGGCTTCTACATTAGTGATCATAGTCGTATTCTTCCCAGTTATGTTTTTGACTGGAATGGTAAAATTCCTATTCACTCCATTAGCCATCACAGTTGCCGGAGCTATGATTGGTTCCTATATATTCTCCCTAACACTAGTACCGTTAGCTGCAGCATATCTATTCAGAAATAAACTACCTCAAAACAACGAGCAGAAGAAGTCTTTAGGTTTCTTCCAACGATTCATAGAGCGACTTAGAGATAGATACGAACGAAGTCTTATAGCCGCTATGAAAAGAAAGACTGGAATTTTAGTAGTGACGCTACTGCTATTCGTTGGTTCATTATTCGTAATGAAAACACAACTAGGCTATGAATTATTTCCTAAGTCTGATGTAGGACAGATGGAAATACAAGTACGGATGGAATCTGGAACTCCACTGAAGACTACGGAGAAAACCATTGCCAAAATGGAAGAACTCATTCGCACTGAAACTGGAGAAGACTTAGAACAACTCATTTCCAACATTGGCGTATTCTATGATCTGCCTGCAGCCTACACGCCTAACTCTGGTACACAAGATGCATTCATAGGTGTCCAGCTAAAAGAGGGACACAGCATCAGCACATTTGATTATGCTATAACACTACGTAAAAAGCTCAATGCAAACTTCCCTGGAGTAGAAGTGAGTTTTAATACTGGAGGGCTAATCACCGCAGCACTCAATGAAGGAAAACCAGCACCTATAGATGTACAAATAATAGGCAATGATTTGCACGTACTAAAAGGTCTTGCTGAAAGATTACAAGATACTATATCCGCTATAGCATCTACTAGAGACGTGAGAGTATTACAGCGTCTGGATCAACCCACTAAAGACATTAATATAGATAGAATCAAGGCAGCCGAGCTGGGTGTAAAACCCGTAGATGCTATTAAGAACATGGTTTCCGCTCTTAATTCTTCGGCTACTTTTGATAAAGCCTTTTGGATAGACGAGAACAACGGAAATCACTACTATGTAGGAGTTACCTATCCAGAACACTTAATCAATGATGAAAATATTCTGAAGAATGTAAACGTAGTCAGTAAGACCAGCAATCAGTCTGTACCATTCAGAAATTTCTCTAAAATATCAGAATCTACCAATCCAGTAGAAATTAATCACTACGACCTACAACGCGAGTTTAATGTATATGCAAATGTGGAAGATGCGGACATAGGTACTGTATCAGATGAGATACAAAAACGCATAGATGCTATGGATTTCCCCAAAGGATACAAAGTCAACTTCCAAGGAGAAGTAGCCACTATGAATTCTTCTTTTGGAGACCTTGGACTAGGTTTAGGATTGGCGGTAATATTGGCATTCCTTATCATCACGCCCTTATTTAGATCCTTCCGTCAGCCCCTGATTATCATAATGGCATTCCCATTGGGCATTATTGGCGTAGCATTATTGATGTGGATTACGGGAACTAATCTCAATATCCAATCACTGATGGGAATCATCATGATGGTAGGTATAGCCGTTTCTTACGGTAATATCCTAATTGACAGAATCAATGGTTTAATACAAGAAGGGAAAGAGAAATCTGAGGCTATCGTAACTGGAGCCAAGGATAGATTTAGACCTGTATTAATGACTGCAGGAACTACCATCTTTGGACTATTGCCAACGGCACTAGCCTCTGGACCGGGAACAGAAGCAAATGTTCCTCTGGCTATCGCTGTGATAGGTGGAACCTTTATGGCAACTCTTCTTACACTCTACATCATCCCAATACTCTACTCACTAATAGCTAAGACGAAATAAAATGAATTTTAAAATACATCATATCCTACCTATCTTTCTTTTCCTGCTAGTCTGTTGTACCTCTTCAGATGTACAAGATTCAAACGGAGATAATCCATCTGAGGCAGTAACTACTGGTAAAATACAATCTGTAGAAGTAGTGCATCCTTCTGAGCTCTCTTTTGATGCAGAAGTACTGGTAACAGGAACTGCCATGCCTAATCAAAAGGTAACGATACATGCCATGGAAAGTGGTATCGTAACTAGTATCCGTAAGGACATAGGTGACTATGTGAGAAAAGGCGAAGTAATAGCTACCCTAGCTAATCCTGAAATAGCAAGGAAAGTAAATGAGCTACAAGCCTTAGTGAATGGAAAGAAAACCACCTATCAAAGGCTACAAGATATACAAGCAAGCACTCCTGCCCTTACTACTCTTCAGGTCGTAGAAACGGCAGAGACTGAATACTTAACATCACACGCAGCTCTAAAAGGAATGCAAGACCGACTTAACTATCTTACTATACGAGCTCCTTTTAATGGAATCATTACCAAAAGAATGGTGGACCAAGGAGCATTGATACAAAGCGGACTCTCCCAAAGCAATCCTCAAGGAATAGTGGAGATACAAGACATCAACCCTATTCGTCTTACAGTACCGCTGGCAGAGTCAGACATAGCAAGTACCCAAAAAGGTATGTCAGTTAAAATTACTTTTCCTGAACTTCCTGGCGAAACATTCGATGCTAAAGTCAGTAGAACGCAAGGAGTACTAGATGCTCTTTCTAATACTATGGATATAGAAATAGATCTTAATAATCAAACTGGAAAAATAAAACCCGGTATGTATGCCAAGGTCCTTCTACAAAATAAGAGCAGAAAAGGTGTAGTTTCATTGCCCGTTACTTCTCAGCTGATATCTAAGAATGAGCCCTATATACTCGTGGTAAATAAAGATGATGTGGCAGAAAAAATGGTGCTAAAAAAGGGACTAGCCAACAAGGATTTCTTTGAAGTACTCAATGCGGAAATCACTAAAGACACCAAAGTAATCGTGCAAGGTAAAGGCTTAGTAAAAGAAGGTGATACTGTAACCCCAATAATGAAGGAAAATGATTAAAAGAAATTTCTTAATTCTAGTTGCACTTTGTATTTGTTCGCTTTCCGTTATTGGACAAAATGAATCTGAGATTAAAGCAATTAATCTAGCAACAGTTTTGCAACTCGCCGGTGCAGATAATCTGAGTATTCAAGAGTATACCCTGAAACAAAAAGTAGCCATAGCTAATCTTCACACTGCTCAAGAATGGTGGCTGCCCAATGTATATGCAGGTGCTAATGTGCATCAACTATGGGGAAGTGCTATGAATGGTGACGGAGCTTTTTTTACGGATGTAAATCGGCAGAACCTTTGGGGTGGGATAGGTATAAACGGAAGTTGGGACCTTGGTACTAGCCTAAATAAAGTCAAAGCTCAAAAGCTGAGAGTAAAAGCAATGACTTTTAAAACACAAACTCAAAAGAATCACATCTTACTACAATCTATAGATGCATACTATGCTTTCCTAAATGCTCAACTAAATTACGAAGCATATCTAGAGTTAGCCTCTCAATCAGAAAATATTACGAAGCAAATAGGAAATCAAGTTACAGCTGGACTCAAAGTAGAATCAGAATACTTACTTGCAAAGAGTAATCTAGGCCATCTGAAAATTGAGATGCTAAACGCAAAGCAAGAACAGCTGTCCGCTTCTAATGCCTTAAAGATACTACTGAACCTACCGGGTTCTTTTACCTTGCAGGCAACGGATACCGCATTATACCCTATTCAGCTTACGCTAGATAGACTAGCTTCAAGCAATGAA
>Ga0306865_1000095_pt1 | contig 50311 bp, 37 predicted proteins | sample AntRauTorckE5431_FD_190441 | JGI IMG/M metagenome (GOLD analysis project Ga0306865, IMG submission 190441) | Saline lake microbial communities from Rauer Islands, Antarctica - Metagenome Torckler E5 #431 (v2) (version 2) | ecosystem: Environmental > Aquatic > Non-marine Saline and Alkaline >... | reverse complement strand
TTTTTGATTTTAGGCTGAAAGTATTTAAAAAGCGTTAAGAACAGACTGGTGTTTGAGCGCAGCGAGTTTCAGTCTGTTTAGCTTTTTCAATACTTTCAGCCGTTAAAAAATCAATCAAGCCTTGATTGCTTGTCCCAGTCTACCCCGAAATCTCGCATACGCATCAACACTAAATTTCGTAATATTTAAAATATTAATAATCAGCGTTTTAAATTATTAAAAACCGACTATTTTTCTGTCGGAATAAACTGTGTCGGTTTCGAAAAATCGAAAATAACAATTTTTATGAATAGCTATTCGCAATACTTTACAACTTTAGGAAAACGGTATTTTATTATAAAATACTAGTTATCAATATAATACGTATTATAAATTTTAGTGTTGATGCGTATGCGAAATCTCGGGGAGACCTCGTGGATTGCTTCTTTTCATTAAGTTGTTAATCCCGATTTCATATCGGGGGAAAAGAAGAAGAATTTTCAATCGCCAAATACTGTCTTATTTCAATTGAATTTTAACATAAATACAGAATAATATTTTAAATAAATTTGTTGTGCAAAATAATTAGGTGCGTTTGCCCTTAACAAAGATAATATACTACTAATCAATTGAATACGACTTTATGGCTCTTTGTATCTTTCCCGAGAAAATCCCCGAGAAAATCAGGGTAAACTGGGACAAGTTATGGTTCAATTAAAAATGTATAGTAGTTTGAAATCATTCCTAACCGATTTCCTACCTTTGTCTTGTTTTAATTTTTATTTCAATTTTTATTCACACAACCATGGAATTAGCTTGGTATCAATATTTATTTTTATTCATTGGCGGAGCGATGGCTGGTGTCATTAATACCTTGGCGGGAAACGGTTCAACAATTACTCTTTTTTTATTAATGACTTTTGGTTTGCCTGCAAATGTGGCAAACGGCACGAATCGTGTCGGACTTTTGTTCCAAAGTATCATTGCGACAAGGGCATTTGCTAAATCAGAACGGTTCAAACCATTGGTAAAAGAAAGTTGGTGGATCATTGCATTGGCGATTCCTGGCGGAATTGCAGGAGCAATTTTCGCTTCAACGATGGACAAAGAGTTACTAAAATCCGTCATTGGCGTTTTGATGGTACTTATGTTTTTTATCATTTTAATCAAACCCAAAAGATGGTTTCGAGAAACGGATTATGAAAAAAATCGTAAAACGGTTTTAAATTTTATCCTATTTGTAGGTATCGGTTTTTATGCTGGCTTTATCCAAATGGGTATGGGTTTATTCTTCTTGGCGATTATGGTTTTGGGCGCAAAATATAGTTTGGTTGATGCCAATATTTTAAAAATCGTTATTACCTTATTAATTACGATTCCAGCGTTAGCAATTTATCTTTATCAAGGTCAAGTCAATTGGGAATACGGTTTGGCGTTGGCTGCTGGACAGAGTTTAGGTGCTTGGTTTGCTGCAAAATTTGCAATTAATCACCCGAAAGCCAATATTTGGATTCACCGTTTATTGGTCATTATGGTTTTGGTGGCAATTGTGAAATTATTGGGCATTTATGAGTTGGTCGTGGGTTTATTTTAGCGATATAAAACCCCATAGGTTTATCGTAATATTTCTATTAAAATACAAAAACGCCATGTCGAACAACTGTTCAATATGGCGTTTGATTTTATTAATTTCCCAAATTTAAAAAATACATTATCAAATAAAAACGGTCGGACTCGTAACCCTAAAACGGTTTACGGTTTTTCCCTTTTCTTTTACGATCGCTACTGGGACTGCTCGAAGATTTTGAGCCGAATTTACTTCCGCCACTTCTTCTATCTCCTCTTGGCTTGTCACTTGAGCGACTATCCTCTCTTTTGTAAGAACGACCGCCACTTGAGCCACCTGCACGAGGTTTTGCTGCTTCTACTTCTAAGTCAAATTCCTTGAATTTTGTGCCTTTGAATGATTTTGCGACATCTTGTGCAAACTCCTCTTCAACTTCAAAGAATGAAAACGATTTCATAATTTCGATTTGACCAATCGTAACCCGTTCTTGACGGAAAGCCTGATTGATTAAACCAATAACATCTCTTGGTGCAACACCGTGTTTTGAACCGACGCTCAAATGAAAACGAGCAAATTGTCCTCGATTTCTATCTCCACCTCTGCCTCTTTCACCACGTTCGCCGCGCGCTCCTCTTTCTCCACGTTCCCCTCTTTCGCCTCTTTCTCTACCTGAATCCGAAGCATTTAAGTCCTTCGCATTTTCGTAATATTTCAAGAAAGTGTTGAATTCCAAAGAAACGAATTGCTTAATAAGTTCTTCTCTTGATAAATCTTTAAGCGTTTCATACACTTTTGGTAAAAAATCAACGATTTCCTCCTCTTTCACTTCTACATTTTTCATTTTATCAATGAACGTAAAAAGCTGACGACGGCAAATTTCTTCACCCGTTGGAATTTCTTTTTTAACAAATTTCTTACCAAGCATTTTTTCTACCTGACGTAATCTACTGGTTTCACGAGTATTAATGATGCTTATCGCAATACCTTCTTTTCCTGCACGTCCTGTTCTTCCACTTCTGTGAACATAAATTTCGGGATCATCAGGCAAGTTGTAATTAATAACATGCGTTAAGTCATCTACATCTACACCCCTTGCAGCTACATCTGTTGCGACCAAAATCTGAATCTGCTTATTACGGAAACGACGCATAACAAACTCTCTTTGAGCCTGTGAAACATCACCGTGAATCGCATCTGAATTATAGCCTTCTTGTGAAAGATTTTCAGCAATATCTTTTGTTTCTTGACGAGTACGGCAGAAAATAATCCCATAAATTTCGGGATGAGCATCTACGATACGTTTCAAGGCTTGATATCTATCTCTCGGACGAGCCTGATAGTAATGGTGTTCAACATTTTTCGCACCTTCATTCTTTGAACCAATTGTGATTTCACGATGATTATTCATGAAATTCTTCGCAATACGGTTAATTGCAGGTGGCATTGTAGCCGAAAACAAAAGCGTTTGCTTTTCTTTTGGCGTATCTTGTAAAATCGAATCTAAATCTTCCGAAAAACCCATCGAAAGCATCTCATCGGCTTCATCTAAAACGAGCCATTTAATATTGGAGAAATCCAATTGTTTACGACGGATTAAATCCAATGTACGTCCTGGCGTTCCGACAACTACGTGAACCCCTTTCTTAATCACACGAATTTGAGTGTCAATACTTGAACCACCGTAAACCGCTACCGATTTAACGCCTGGTAAATATTTCGTGTATTCTTCAATATTTTTTGCAATCTGGATTCCTAATTCCCGAGTCGGGGAAAGAATCAAAACTTGTATTTTTCTAAGGTTAGTATCAAGCTGGTGAAGAATCGGCAGACTAAAAGCTGCTGTTTTCCCCGTTCCTGTTTGTGCTAACGCTACCAAATCCTGTGAGTCAGCGATAATTTGTGGTATCGCTTCACTCTGTACTGGCGTCGGATGTTCATATCCCATTTCTGTTATTGCTCGCAATATCTCCTCCCGAAGCCCTAAATCCTTAAAAGTTGTTTTTATACTCTCTTCCATGCCGCAAAGATAACTATTTTGATTGAACTCAGTATCTTTCTTATAAATCACGTTAAATTATGTTAAGTAAAATGTAAACCGTAAACTACTAACTATTTTACGCTACAATACGGTATTATCAACATATTTTAAGGTAAAATTAGATTGATTTACGCATTGCAATTGATTAAATATTTTTAGATATTCTTTTGACAGTCGTTATCGAATAGGCAATCAATGCGTTATATTGCTAAAATATGTAAATTGCAGGTTAGTTGATTGGCTAATTGATAAATAAGCTAACACGCTCGCCAGCTGACGATAAATGGTCACAACCATTATAATTATTAAAATAAAATTAAAGATGAAAAATATAATTAGTGCTTTGTTATTATGCTTTTGGTCATTTGTGATGTTTGGGCAGGTTGATAACCGTCCAAATATCGAGACAGTGGAGATTGAAGGGCTTTTGATTGAAGCTAAAAAAGAGGTTTTGCTGAATAACTTCGATGAAGCGATAATGATTTATAAAGGTATTATTACAAAAGATAAATCGAACGCAACGGCTTATTATGAAATGGCAAAAACCTACGGGGCATTAGACCAAATAAAGGAAGCTAAAGTGGCTGGAAAACAAGCGTTTTTGTTAGACAAAACGAATGAATGGTACGGAATTTATCATGCGGGTTTTTTGGTCGATGATGGTTCGTATCAGGATGCGGCTGATGTTTATGAAAATATCATTATTGCAAACGCTAAAAATTCAACGTATTATTATCAACGGGCGTATTTATTGACGAAAGTAAAAAAATACGACGATGCGATAAAAGTGTATGAAGATTTGGAAGCACAGGATGGTACAGATGAACGGTCTTCTCGACAAAAACATACGATTTATAACTTAATGGGCAAACCTGCAAAAGCAGCAGAAGCTTTGGAGGAACTCATTGCTGTATTTCCGATGGAGTCCCAGTATTACCATGTTTTGGCTCAATATTATGAGGCACAAGGAAAGGGTTCGAAGGCAAAAGAGGTTTACGAACGGGCATTAAAAGTGAATGCCAACGACCCTGTGGCGAGTATTGCCTTGGCGGAAAGTATGAAGGCTTCGGGCAATGAAGCTCAATATTTGTTGGGTTTGAAGCCATTATTTAATAGAGAGGAAGTCAATATTGATTTGAAAGTACAGGAATTATATCCTTATATTATTAGATTACCGAATGTGAAAAGTGGCGTTCCGGAAGCCTTGGTGGAACTGTCTAAAACAATGACTGAAGTGCATCCGAAAGATGCAAAAGCTTTTGCGATTTATGCCGATATTTTGTATTATACGGGCAATCCGCAAGCTGCTTTGCCGCAATATTATAAGACCTTAGAGTTGGATAATTCGGTATTTTCGGTATGGGAACAAGTCTTAGTCGTGAATCAAGAATTGGGGCAAAGCGATGAATTATTAAAGGCATCAGAGGATGCGATGGATTTATTTCCGAGTCAGGCATTTGTGTATTATATGAATGGAGCGGCGCATAATCAAAAGGGGAAGTTTGATGCTGCAATCGGTTCGTTGGATGAAGCGATGATGATGAGCGGACGAGATAATACAATGAAAGTAAAGGTAGCTTCTGAATTAGGCGTAAGTTATTATGGACAAAAAGATTACGTTGTGGCGGAAGATTGGTTAAAAAGGGCTTTGGATAACGGTGGTGGTAATGATGCTCAAATTTTGGAACATTACGGCGATGTTTTGTTTCAATTAGGAAAAAAAGAGGACGCATTGACGTATTGGCAAAAAGCAAAAAAAATGGGTTCGGATTCTAAATTTTTAAATCAAAAAATTTTGGAAAAGAAAATTATTGAGTAACACAAAACCCCATAAATTTATATAGTTTGACACAAAAGGGTATTTATTTTCATTTCTTATTAATAAAAAGTAAATTTATAATTCGTAATTCGCAATAAACTTATGACGCAGGAAGAACAGGCTTTGCAGCAATTGAGAAATATCTTGCTACAATCAGATAGGCAAAAATTAACGACGTTGGAAGAAACGCTGGATACGCCCGAACGACTGGAAGAAAAAGTGCGTCCGATTATGGATAAGCAAATGCTTTATTTGCGCGAAAACTTTACGCAGGAATTTGGTGGAACGGTGAATCATATCGTGGAATCAAAATTAAAACAATCGAAAGAACAATTGTTGGATGTGATTTATCCAGTTTTGGGGCAAATGATTACTAAATTTATTCGATTACAGTTCCAAGCATTAAAAAATAGAATTGATAGTCAATTAAAATATGCCTTTTCTACAAAAGGTTTGGTTCGTTTGTTCAAGGCTCGTCTGATGGGTATCGATAGTAGCGAAATGATACTACAGGACTCGGATAGACCAACGATTCATCAGATTTTTATTGTCACACAACATTCCGGACTTTTGGCGGGGGAATACGCTCCGACAGCGTCTATTGACCAAGATATGATTGTGGGAATGTTGACGGCAATCAAGGCTTTTGCAAAAGATGCGTTAGCTCAAAACGATAATTTGGATACGATTAATTATGATAATTATAGCATCGAAATTCAAAATTTTCATCAATATTATGTCGCTATTATCATGGGCGGTTCATTATCCGTAGAAGAAAATGAACACTTATCTAATGAAATAAATGATTTTGCGACAAAGGCATTAGGCAATATTGATTTTGAAGTTATTGATACGAATGTGACAGAAAAAATTTCAAGCCGTCTGAAAGACAAGTTTCAAGATTTTACATTCGAGGAACGATGACAAACGATAAATATTTAAACTAAAAAAGCCCGAGCATGCTTAAAACGAAAGTATTATTAACAGGTAACTTTGGTGTTGGAAAAACCTCATTATTTCAGAGATTTATTCACAGTAAATTCGATGAGCGTTATCTAACAACGATTGGTGTAAAGGTTGACAAAAAGCAAATCAAAGTCGATAATGGCGATGTGGAAGTTTTCCTTTGGGATGTTGCAGGAGAAGTGTCACAAGACAAGGTTCCAGTATCCTATTTTTTAGGTGCACACGGTATCATTTATGTTTTTGACTTGACTCGACCGTTGACGGATCAAAACCTAATGAGTGATCTTTCTTATTTGAAAAAGTTAGCACCCAAAGCAATAATTAAGGTGGTGGCAAATAAGAAAGATTTAGTAACGCCAGAGCAAATTGCTAAAATCGGGGGTTCGTTAGATGTACCTTATAATATTATCACAAGTGCAAAAACAGGTGAAAATGTAGAGAGCTTATTCCATGATTTGGCAAAAGAAATGTTTCAAAATTTGAGTAAATAATATTATTTTTTATAAAACAATGTCGAAGTCTAACTGTATTACGATAAATTTTATGGAGGCAGGCATACTAACGAATGTCTGTTTTCTGATTTCAAAAATTACGAACCTAACATAACATTTAGAAGTGCAAATGATTAATTTACAGCAGTATAAGGAAAAACGTTTAGCACGTTTTAACCAGTTAGTACTATTGGATGACGTTGGTAAAGTCGTTCAGAGTTGTAACTCTATTTTTGATACCTCGAATTATTCTAATAAATCTATTTGCAGTGATATTCCTTTTTTAGATAGTATTTTTGATATTATTAATAGCATTACACTGCATTCTTCCGAAATTCTTTTCTCCAAAGTTGAGAGTTCTTTCAATCAATTAAAAGGTGTTTACGATTTTACTTTTTCAAAAATTTTAATTGAGAATAAAACCTATATTTTATGGGCAATTTATGATTTTACCGCACTTTATAAAGATTTAATAGATTACCAACAGCGGTATAATGATTTAGAAATCAAAAAACAATTGAGCTTTAGTGTCTTCGAATCTATTGCTAAGTATCCGCAAGACAATGAAAATGTTAAAGCGATGATTGCGGCATTAAATAAAAAAGATGACCATCAAGAATTCGAGCTACACGCTTGTATTCAGTCCGTCCTTGATGCCTTTGCTTACCTGAAGAATACGACAATTACCTATACAAATTCTGGCGTGGTAAAAATTCTATACGGTGATATTACTTGGTTTAAGTTCGTCCTTTACAATTTATTAGATAATGTCATTGCCGCTTATGAAGTCATTGATATTCAATTAAACCCAGTATCAAATGATGCTTCAGACCGAACTTATCTGAATCTTAATTTTTTATTTTCTGGACCAATAAAAAACCCTGCCTTTTTCAAGAAAATTTTAAATAATCCGAATCTTGATACGAATGCTTTGAGTAATAGTGAGCACGTTTTTCTTTCCAAACTATATGCTGTTCAAAAAATCGCACATCAATATAACGGCTATATGGAACTCAAACCGTTGGACGATTCATACCAAAATTTAGTAATTACCTTAGCATTTAGCTTTCATTTTAAACGATAAATAACAGCACCCAAACTACGTTATTTCAACCTTTGCAAAATAATAAAATAGATAATTCAAGCATATCTCATTAAAAAAGACCGCATTTTCCTAATTTTTTATAACAATCGAACTATTTTTGTACCAGATTTCTAACAATCAATATTATTTCCAATCAATAATTCATATTTCATGTGGATTATTTTTTACTTAAAATAGCTGATTATAATAGATTGCTGTGATACGCTAAAATTCGTTTTTCATTAAGATTATATTTTATTCCCGAGTACTCGGAGCAGGCGAATGACCAATGACTAATCACAATTTCATAAGAAAACTGACTTTTAGGTATCGCTGCAAAATGATACAATCAGAAAAATAGAACCAATAAATTATGTCAAAAATCCAAGCTGCAATAACAGGCGTTCATAGTTGGGTTCCTGAATATCGCCTTACCAATGCGATTTTAGAAACGATGGTAGATACTAACGACGCATGGATTATTTCTCGAACGGGAATTAAGGAACGTAGAATTTTAAAGGAAGAAGGTGCTGGGACTTCACACATCGGCGAGCAGGCAGTAAACGGATTATTGGAGAAAACAAATACGAAAGCCGAAGAGATTGACTTTATTATTTGTGCGACCACAACTCCTGATATGCAATTTCCTGCTACGGCTAATATTATCGCTGATAAATGTGGGTTAATCAATGCTTTTGGCTACGATTTGAACGCAGCCTGTTCAGGTTTTTTGTATGCTTTAACGACGGCTTCTAAATTTATAGAATCTGGTCTATACAAAAAAGTAATCGTCGTTGGGGCAGATAAAATGTCTTCAATTATTGATTATGAAGATAGGCGAACTTGCATCATTTTTGGTGACGGCGGCGGTGCGGTTTTGTTAGAACCGACTACGGATGGTACTGGTATAACGGATACTTTATTAAAAAGCGATGGAAGTGGTCGTGTATTTTTACACATGAAAGCTGGTGGTTCAGCTCGTCCTGCTTCTCACGAAACCGTTGATGCAAGAGAACATTTTGTCTTTCAAGATGGTGGGCCCGTTTTCAAAGCTGCGGTTTCCAGCATGGTTGATGTCGTTGAAAAAGTGATGGAACGAAATGGTTTGACCACTGAAAGTTTGAATTGGTTAGTCCCGCATCAAGCCAACAAACGCATCATTGATGCCGTTGGACGATTTACAAAAATACCGAGCGAAAAAGTAATGTTGAACATTCATAAATACGGAAATACGACAAACGGTACGATTCCGCTTTGCCTTTGGGAATACGAAAATCAATTAAAAAAGGGCGACGATTTAATTTTGACGGCTTTCGGCGGCGGTTTCACTTGGGGAGCAGTTTATATAAAATGGGCTTATTAAACGGGGTTTTTAAGTTGGCCGTTTGACCATTATAAGGCGAAATACTCTGGCAAATAATGCAAATGACGCAAATGACGCAAACTTTCAATAAAAATGGGATTCATGCAAAAGCATGAATCCCATTTTTATGTTTCACGATATAAACGCATCAAACATTATTCAATTCTAATTTTGGATTTATTTTTTCCAATTCTTCCAATTCTAATCGGATAATCGTTTTGTAGCTATCGACTTTAAAAACTTGTAGTTTTGATAAGGTATTAATTTTTCCGATTGTCGTCAAACGACCATTATATAGGCAATTAAAATATTCCAATTCATGTAAATGTTCTATGCCTTGAAGCGTGAACAAATCGTTATCTTGAATGATGAGCGTCTTTAGCTTTTGTAAATATTGAATATCATCCATCGAGCTAATTTGATTGGACGTACAATTCAAAAAAGAAAGGTTTTCCAAATGATTCAACCCACTTAAAACTTTCAAATCATGCCCTGAAATGTTCAATTCTTCTATTTGCGAAAGCTCACTCAAACCCGATACATTCGTCAATTTGATACTTAATTGATTTAAACCAAAAAATAAAATACCATTACCGACAATATCAATTTTTTTGCGTTTGAATAAACTTCTCAGCTGGTCTTCATCTGGGGCATTAGTTACTTCTCCACGGTTTAAAACGGCTTGACTAAAGGCGATTTTCCACTGTTCTTCTAAGCTGTACCACCAGTTTTCCAGCTCCGTCCGAGTCGCTTCCACGATGACTTTTTGAGGTCGTTTTGCTCGGTACTGTTTCGCTTGTTCAGATAAGGAAACGACGCTCGTTTTACCTTGTTCAAAGTCTTCTACCTCTGGTATTTTCAGTATTTCCCCTTGTTCAATAATCGTCGTTTCATTCGTTTGATTCGTTTGATTCGCAGCTTGATTCGTAATTTGATTCTTTTTCTTTTCTAAATCTTGAATTTTTGATTTTAATTTTTGATTATTATTTTCCAAATCTTTGACTTTATCAATCAACTGTTCAATCTCGGAAGGTGCTTTTGTAATCGGCGAACTACCCTGCTCAACTTGCGATTGCAAATCTTGTAAATTATTATTCAAAAAGGTAATTTGCGAATTTTTATGCCCGATAGTTTTAAGCAAAATATCATGTTCTTGTTTCAATTCTTCATAAAGTAGAGCTTCTAAATAGTCTAATCGAGGCGATTGCATTAGCCGTAAAGTAGCCTTCAAATCTTCATCTAAATTAACAATTTTTTCTTGTTGAACATCAATCGTCAAAGCCCGTGTATTGCTCTCTTGTACCTTTTGCTCTAAGGCTTCGAGTGCCGCTTTTTTTTGAGCGTTTAATTGTTCAATTTCCTTTTTTAAAGCTAAAATAATCGTATTTCTTTCTTTAATAATTCCCTCCAAATTCGTGATTCGATTATTAAATTCTTCTCGTTCAAATTTGACGCGTTTTATTAATTCCCTTTCAGGACTCGTATGAAAGGACAATTGCTCTTTCAAGGCTTCATTATCAGTAAGCAACGTTTCATTTTGCTTCGCTATATCTTTGAGTTCTCGCTCAAAAGCATTTTTTAATTCAATGGCTTGCTGTTGCAAAAAGCTCTTTGAAGCGAAAAGTTGTTCCCGTTCTGCGGATAACTGCTCGATGACTTCATCTTGACTAACGGCTTGTCGCTCCTGCACTTCGATGGCACAGAAATAATAAATTCCACCCGAATTATCAATATCAACTTTGAAAGCAACTGGTGTATCTTTTTTCGTAAAATTCAAATTTGCGTCAATCACCGATTTTTTATGAAAAAATATTTTTTTATCAATCGCATGCCTACGAATAAACCCAAAATCTCTATCCGACTTGTACCGATCAATCACACCGTGTAAATGATTTCGTTCACTTTCTAAAGCGTTAACTAATTGAGAAACAAGGATTTCCGCATTTATTTCTAATGAAATACGAATATCTAAATTTTCGATAACCAATTGATTATCAACTACTTTAGGCTTTAGAATTCGGTTTGGCTGCTTGAGCCATTCATAATCTTCCGAAAAAGTCCCAAAAGTATTTGCAGAGATAATAATCGAGTTGATATCATCAGCCTGTTTCAAAATCAATCGGTCTGCATCGCTACCTGTTGCTTGATTGAAACAATCATTCAAACCAAATTTGATTAAACTTTGATACAATTGTCTATCAATATCCTTATCAAATTTATATCTTGTATCCGCATCAAAATAACAGTAAAATGATTCTTCTTGCTGCTGCAAGTGAAGTAGTAATTGCAACAACGGAGCTAATAAACGCTCTTTCGTAAGATTGCAAATAATATCAGTACCATCAACGACAAATTCTCTTTTTATTGATTTTTTATCCATTGATTTAATCGTTCGATTAGTGTCTGTTAAAGGAAATTCATTCGTCATAATCTACATTCAAATTTTATTATATATGGCTTATATGCTGCAAAATTATTACCTTAAAGGTCAACCAAATTTACAAGATTAATTTCAGTAAAATAAAAACTATGCTTAAAAAGACATTAAAAAGTAAAAAAAACGTATTTCAATACACTTTTCTTGGTTTAATTCTAATGAGTGTATCCATATTTATGGTTCAATGTACACCAACGATTCAAAGTGCATTTGCTACAACTTCTTCAATCGAAGTGCAAACAATCGCATCTGAAAATCCAAATAAATCAAATGGAAATATGTGCGAGGAAACATTGAATTACGCTCCTGATACCGCACACCTCAGCCATTTTTCGATGAAGTATATTCGGATAAATGTTCATTTTATGAATTCGTCAGATAGTACACAGAATTTCAATGGCGCAGCAGGAATTAAATATGCTCAAAATCTTATAAATTATGCCAATATTCCATTAGAAAAAAATCAACAAATGTTTTTGCCAAAAGGTAATAATACCTCTGTTTTACCTTTGCAATATACCTACATCCTAACGCCTGCAACGGATTCTCCCGAAGATAAAGGCGTATATTTTCATTATGACGATGATTTATATTATTTTATTCAAGTTGGAAAAAATAGAAATTTGGGAGATAGAGCCGTTTTAAATAAATACAATGTTGGCAGTGATACAATTCTTAATTTGTTCATAATGCCACACCATCCCGATAGCGTTGCGTCACCGACTTACAGCTTGACAGAAACGGGAATTGCACTTGGAAATTCGGTAAAAATCGCTGGTTTATTTGAAGGAACAAAGCCAGTTTGGTATTTCAAAGGGTTGGTTAATCACGAAATTGGTCACGTCTTGGGCTTGTCGCATACTTGGCGATATAACGATGGCTGCGACGATACACCAGCGAATCCAAACTGTTGGAACGTAACGAAGACAGCACCTTGCGATGATAAAGCCTCCAATAATGTGATGGATTATAATGCTCGACAACACGCTTGGACTCCCTGCCAAATCGGTCGGATTCATCGGACTTTTGCGAATACGCAAGCACGTTCCCGAAAAGTTTTAATTCCTAACTGGTGTCAATTAAATGACGACAAACACGTCTTCATAACGGACTCCATTCATTGGAAAGGGGCAAAAGACCTTGAAGGACATTTGACCATCAAAAAAGGCGGTTATTTAAAAATTAGTTGCAGGATTGCGATACCAGAAAATGGAAAAATAACAGTCGAGCCAGGCGGTACTTTAATACTTGACCAATGTTATATTCATAATGATTGTAACAAAAAATGGCAGGGAATCGAAGTCCAAACCCAAGGGAAAATATCAGGAAAAGTCGTTTCTGTCGGCGAAATTCGATTGGAACAAATAATGAATAAATTGCAAGAATAGTTTTTTAAGCTTTCCTTCTAACGTTGGAAATCGTGCTACTATGCATTTTTAATTAAACCACAAAGAAACAAAGAGCCATAAAGTTGTATCGAACTGATTCGCAGGGAATTATCTTTGTTTACTTTGAGTCTTTGTGGTTCAGTTTTTTATTTTGTATAGTAGTATGGTTGGAAATCTACAGCTTGAACTTATCCAAATAAAATTATAACCAAATAAAATCAAATTATCATGTTCAATTTATCTGCGTTGGATATTGGCGTAATGGTCTTTTACGCTATTGCGATTATTGCTTACGGATTATACAAAGGCAAGCGAGAAAGTTCGGAAGAATATTTTTTGGGCGGTCGGTCGATGACTTGGCCCATCGTTGGAATTTCTTTATTTGCTGCAAATATTTCAAGCTCGACCTTAGTTGGTTTGGCAGGCGACGCTTACAAAACCAACGTTCACGTATTTAATTATGAATGGTTAGCGGTCGTTGTTTTGATTGTTTTCGCCATATTTTTCATGCCGTTTTACATCAAATCGCAAGTTTACACCATGCCCGAGTTTTTGGAACGGCGGTACGATAGTCGTTCTCGATATTATTTTTCGTTCATAACCTTAGTTGGTAATGTAATCGTTGATACAGCAGCAGGTTTGTACGTTGGAATGTTAGTTCTGAAGCTCGTTTTTCCCGAAACGGAAACGTGGCTAATTATTACGATTTTGGCGGTTGCGGCAGCAGCTTATACGATTCCAGGCGGTTTATCTTCGGTCATTCATACCGAAGTCATTCAGGCGATTTTATTAGTTATCGGCTCTTGTATTTTGACGTATTATTGCTACGATGCCGTTGGCGGCTGGGACGCTTTATTGGCGAAATTGACGGAAATGAAAGGAACGCCTCCCGTTATGGATAAAACAACGGACGAGATTTTTAGCCTCGTTCGACCCATCGGAAGTGTGGATTATGAAGGCAATGAATTTATGAGTTGGCGAGGATTATTATTTGGTGCGCCGATTCTTGGGTTTTACTTTTGGGCAAATAACCAGTTTATGGTTCAGCGAGTATTGAGCGCAAAAGACTTGAATCACGGACGTTGGGGAGCATTATTCGCAGGTTTCTTGAAGTTGCCAGTATTATTCATCATGGTTTTGCCAGGTGTATTTGCTATCGTGATGTTTTCGGATTTAGATTTAACCGCTTTAAACTATAACGATTGTGATAATTTAGCAGATTGTCCAAATATGACGTATCCAGTTTTATTGTTTCAATTATTACCTTCTGGTTTATTGGGTTTGGTTTTAGCCGGCTTATTAGCGGCAATGATGTCAAGTGTCTCAGCGACTTTCAACTCCGCTTCGACCTTAATCACGATGGATTTTATCCAAAAAGCAAGACCCGATATGACGAGCAAGGAATTGGTTCGTGCAGGTCAAATTTCGACCATCGTTTTGGTAGTTTTGGCAGCAGCTTGGGCGCCACAAATCGAACGTTTTGGGTCATTATTCCAATATTTACAATTGGTTTTAGCCTTTATTTGTCCGCCAGTCGTTGCCGTTTTTGTCTTAGGATTATTTTGGAAAAGAGCCAGTGCGAACGGTGCTTTTGCCGCTTTAATGGTCGGTTTCAGCATTGCGATATTCTTATTATTATCCAATATTTACGATATTTCGCCTTACGTCAATGACATTCACTTCTTGGACAGAGCAGCCTTATTATTATTGATTTGTGCAATTGTTCATATCGCCGTAAGCTTGCAAACAGAAGGCCCGAGCAAAGCAGTCATTGCGAATTACACTTGGCGAAAAAGCGTTTGGACGGAAGAAACCGAAGAATTAAAGGCTTTACCGTGGTATCAAAACTACCGTATTTTATCTTTGATTTTATTAACAATTACCATTGCGTTAGTCGCTTGGTGGTGGTAAGTGGGTTTCGGGTTTGACCCATTCATTGGTGAGCAATACGATTTTATTCGAAGCGGTGTCGGTTCTCTGAACCTCAAAATCATTGATAACATTACTTTTCTACAGGCAGGTTCGGTTCTCTGAACCTTATTACAATCGAAAAAGGTTCAGAGAACCGAATCTGCCTGTCCCGAAATCTCGCATACGCATCAACACTAAATTTCGTAATATTTAAAATATTAATAATCAGCGTTTTAAATTATTAAAAAACGATTATTTTTCTGTCGGAATAAACCGACACGGTTTCAAAAGAGCGAAAATAACAAGTTTTATGAATAGCTATTTGCAATACTTTACAACTTTAGGAAAACGGAATATTATTATAAAATATTAATTATCAATATAATACGTATTATAAATTTTAGTGTTGATGCGTATGCGAAACCTCGGGGAAACCTCGTAAATTGCTTGTTTTCATTAAGTTGTTAATCCCGATTTCATATCGTGGAAAAAGAAGAATAGTTTTTAATCGCCAAATATTTTGATTCGTTTGCCCTTATTATATTTAGGCATTACTAATATTTCCAACGTCAAAAAGGGTCATCAAAAAACCCAAAACCTATCAAAAAAAACGCCACTGTTTTTTCAAACAATGGCGTTTTTTTATTTATTAAAATCTAAATTTACCAGCTTTATTATTCCAAGAATTTGAGATAATAAAGCCAATTTTCCAGTCGTCATTACACACCATAATGGTCAAACTCGTAGCTCGTAACCCGACTATCCAACCGCCACATCACCATTCAATATCGCCCCTTCTTCAACTTCCATTTTCCCAGCCTTCACATTTCCACTCACCCTTGCCGTATCGCTCAAAGAAAGCAAACCACTGACTTCCAAATCACCTTTTAATTCTCCCGATATATTCGCATCTGTAGATTTTACAGTTCCCTCTATTTCTGCCGTCTTACCCATAATCAACCGAGCATCACACTTCACCGTACCCTTAATCATTCCATCCAAACGAGTATCATTTTTTGAATAAAAATCGCCTTCGATAATCGTTCCGTTCACAATAACGCAAGCACTATTTGAATTTGAACCTGAACTTGATTTACTATTTGAAGTTGAGTTTGACGCAGTTGATGGGGTATTTTTTACTATCTTTTTTTGTCCGAACATAATGCTACGATGGTTTTGAAGAACGAAACGATAACCGTTGTTCTTATGAAAATTATAATTTTTATCAAATTAAACGAAAAGTCTTGGAATTTGTAAGAAAATGGAAACCAAATAAATATATTTTTTATAATAATATTATATTTTATGATTTTCATAACATCTGTTTTCCATCAAAAAACGGTTATATGGCAGATGAATGTTAAAACATTGATTTGACTACTTTTGGGTGAATATAGGATTCTATCCTATTTGAACTTAAAAAAGTATTAAAACAACTATCTTTGATAGTAAAATCCAACCAAAACAAATTTTAAATATGGAAAATCAATCACTTTGGTTTCTTGAAAATATTGATGTCACAGGAATTTTCTGTCCAACCAAAAATGCGAATCATAAACATTTTAAAGATACATTTAAAAAAGGAGAATACGTTTATTTACCAAATGAACACGCTGATAAAATCTATTTTTTAACAAATGGAAAAATAAAAATCGGTACGTATTCGGACGATGGCAAAGAAATCACCAAAGCGATTTTGGGCGCAGGCGAAGTATTCGGAGAATTAACCCTTTTGGGCGAAAATAAACGGCGTGATTTTGCAATCGCAATGGAAAAAACTGAAACCTGCTTAGTCACCGTTGAAGAAATGAGCGAATTAATGAGAGAACATTCCGGCTTAGAAACCTTTATGATGAGAATTATCGGCTCTCGTTTATTAAAAATGGAAAAACGATTAGAATCGTTGGTATTCAAAGATTCTCGAACTCGTGTTATTGACTTTTTGAAAGAAATGGCAATCGAAAAAGGTCGAAAAGTAGGTTTTGAAACCGAAGTCCGAGGTTTCTTGACGCATCAAGAAATCGCCAACCTCACCGCCACTTCTCGCCAAACCGTCACCACCGTTTTAAACGAATTAAAAAGAAGCAATATCATCAGTTTCAATCGCCGCAGACTCTTAGTCCGAAATATGGAAGCTTTGAAATAGCGCAGAAACCGAGAGACAAAAGACGGACGCTTCGCTTGACGAGGGACGAAAAAAACGATAATTTATAAAGATTGTCCGTTTTTCCGTCCTTCGTTTTATTCACATTTCTTAACAATATTCCCTTTTTTGTCAATAAAAAAGCATTTTCGTCTTTTTGTTACTCTCGCAATACCATCGATAAACGAACTAATTTTTTGATACTTTAAAGGAATAATTTCCTCACCTTGAAGATTTACAAAGCCCCATTTTCCTTTTTTTAAGGCTTTCGCCAAACCGTCATTAAAATCGCTAACTTTATCATATTTTATATCAATAATTAATTCACCTTTCAGATTCACAAAACCCCATTTATCTTTCAATTTCACCTTCAACAAACCTTCACTAAAAATATCGCCAACGCCTTGATATTCCAACGGCACAACCGTTTCACCATCTTCATTAATAAAGCCATACAAACCACCTTTTCCGACACGCACCAAGCCTTGATAAAACTCTCCAGCATCATCGTAATCTATACGAATCACCGTGCCGCCATTTTTATTAATAAAGCCATATTTTCCATCTTTCACAACCCTCACCAAACCAAATTGAAAAGACGCAACCGCTTCATAAACAATTGGAATCACAGGCATTCCGTCATAATTAATCGCTCCCCAACTTTGGTTTTTTTTCACAATTGCCAAACCAGATTCAAACGGTTTAATATCTTGATACAAATGCGGAATAACCGCCTCGCCAGTCGGAGAAATCATACCATAACGCTTATTTTTCAACGCAATCGACAAACCATTTCGAAATCCGCCAATATGGTCATAAACGAACGGTAATTCCTCATAACCCAACCGATTAATCAAGCCCCATTTTTCGCCATTATTCGCCCTCGCAACGTACAAGGTCGGATGATTCAAACCTTCATAAATATTGCTAAAAGAACTCACCTCCCTATATTTCAACGAAACCGCCACTCGCCCCAAAGTATCGACAAATCCCCATTTAAACGCCTTCATCACCGGTGCTAAACCATACGAAAACGCTCTAATTTGGTCGTATTCAAACGGCACAATCGTTTCATTTTTTGTGTTAATAACACCATAAACATCGCCCTTTTTCGCAATACTTCGCTCCTTACTAAAACTCTCCAAATTATCATATACCAACGGAATCACGACCTGCCCTTTCGTATCAATCATACCGTATTTATCATCTTGTCGAATGACCGCAAAACCGTCCGTAAACGAATACACAAAATCATATTGAGACGGAACCGCAACGCTGCCGTCAGGTCGAATAAATCCCCATTTGTTCTTATCTCGAACGGCTGCCAAATCATCAAAAAACGAAGCTGCGTAATAATATTGAATCGGAATGACAACCTCGCCTTTAGGATTCACAAAACCATATTTTCCATCTTTTTCAACCTTCGACAAACCCGATTGAAACCCACTCGCCTTATCGTAAATAATCGGCACAACCGCCGAATCTGCCTGATTCACAAAACCCCATAAATCATTCAATTTTACCAAAATCAAACTATCCGAAAACGATTCCGCAAACTCATATTTCAATGGAATCGCCCATTCCAAATCTCGATTCAAAAAACCATATCTATCATTATTTTTGACCAATGCCAAATCATTTTGAAATACCTCAATTCTATCATAAACCGTTGGCAAACCCTCCTTTCCTTCCAAATTCGCTACGCCGTACAAGCCCTTTCGCTTCACGACAATCAGCGTATCCAACGTCAGGTTTTGCCAAGAATAAACCATATCATAACGCCCAGACCACGTTTTAATTTGTACTTCATAAGCCGACCGAACTTCCATTTTTTTATCAATATATTTTTGACCAAACACAAAAACAGAACAGCAGAAAACGCTAATTACAGTTATTAGATATTTCATTTTTTTATAATTAATTTTATAATTTTCAAAATATTAGGACTTCAACCATTTGACAATTGTAACGTATTGGACTTACTTTTTATCATCAACTTAAAAAAAACGTCCTTTATCCAAAGTTCATTTTTTTAATTTGCATTAGAATAACAAAACGTATCGACCACGAAACGGCAATTTTCAGTTTAGAATTTTCCATAATATGCTTTATAACTAATTGAGCTATTTTTATGGCTAATTCGAAAAAGCTGATAACATTCGACAGGCGACTTAAAATCGCCAGTCGAATACACAGCTATATTATTAATAATACGAAAAAGCCATGACTCAAAAACCGTCTGTAATAGCCAATTTTCCAAATATTATCAATCGAGCAGATTCAATGATAATTGAATTCAAATTCAATCCTGTTTTTGCACCGTTGATATTATCTGATTTTGTGATTAGTTCTTTTTTGGCACTTGCAGCTATAATTTTCGTTCCAAACATTCAATTATTAGTAATTTTAATGATTATTTTTTACGGTCTTTCCTTCCTCCAATATTTCAACTCACACCACCTTATAAAAAAAATGGCTCTTTGACAATTTCTGCACGTAGCGGCTACTTTAGCTTCCGAAAAGTCTCAAAATCCTTGCGGCAGCTAAAGACAGCCGTTACGAAAATCTCAATTTATTCGAATTTTGCAGAAATTGTCAAAGAGCCAAAAAAATAATCATTGAGCAAGATACGATTGAGTTCAAATATTTCGGGTTTTCTGTCAAACAAGAGTTTCTTCGCAGTCCTTATGAAGTAAATTTTGCGGTAAAACCAATTGGCGAAAAGCTAAAAATCGAGGTTTTAAACAATCCTTTTATATTAAATAATCCACACGATTTGCCGACGATTACCGATAAAATTTCAATATTATTAAATTTAGAATTTATCGAAACGGTGAGCCTTTCAAGAGGAAAAGAGGTTTTAGTATATCGTAGAAAATAGCTTTTTCCAAAGACAAAAAAAGGCGGAAAGCCTTCTCAGAACCCACAAGAAAACCTTTGCGAACTTTGCGAAACCTCTCCGCCTCTGCGGTTTTCAATTTTTTATACTAACTTTTACTTTTTCCTCGGCGGTTCTTCATCATTCAACAAATCCCAATAATCCAATTCTTCCTCCGCTTTTTGTTGGCTACGATTCAAGTCTTCCAATAAATCGTCCGATTCAACTTCGTGCGATTCAAGTTCTTCATATTCCACATATTCGCCTTTTTTCTGTTCTACCTCTTTTTGTATTTTATCCGCCTTGCGATACAACAACGCCTGAACGAACAAGAAGCCAATTACGACGGGATAAAAGAAGGCACTCAACAATCCCGCACCGATGCCCATCATTGGATTTTTTTTAAATATATTTCCAATATTTTTGAAATAATTGAGAATCACTTTATAATTAATAATTGCGGTAACGATAATTAAAACTGGTGCGACAAAGTACAATAACTTCAAAAATGCTCGGGCAACGACGAAAATTAAAATCATAACGCCTGCCATAATTAAAAGGCTTTGCCAACTTTTGAATTGTGCAAAACCACCTGGTTTATTATCCATTTTATATTGTTTTTTCGTTTTTAAATTGAAAATTTAACGCTTTCGACCCATTATTCATTTACTAATGACAACTAATTTACGGAAAGGTTATCATTGAACCAAAGGTTTAGACAAGTGCTTTTGAATTATAGATGAAAATGTGTTTGTTTGAATAAATTGTATCATTTATCATTCCTAACGCATTATTTATCTTTCCCTCAAAACTGTTACTTTCCCGATATTTCGAGTTTCGAGAATACATTTTTTCTTGTTAAAATTTGATTAAAAAATGGGAATTTATAAGACTATTTTCTATATATTCAGATTTTATAAGAAATTTGCAGGTATAATTGTTAAATGGTATTTTAATTATTTAATAAAAAACACATCAACCAAAAAAACTTATTGGAGTGACGAATTGCAGGTAGGTGATGAATTGTAAGTTTTTTCTTTCAGTTTATTCTAATAATAACGGTCAAATCCGTTAGGCAAAATCCCGATTTTCTTCGGGCGAGCCGCAATACGAAACTCACAACTTGAATAACCTATGTTAAAAAAACTATTACTTCCTATCATTGGCGTTCTCGTACTCGGGATTAGTGCGTATTATTTTTTTAGTCAAGACGATGAAATGACTTCAAGCGACAGTATTTTGACGACTGTTAAAAAAGGAAAATTTCAAGTTTTTGTTAATTCCACAGGCGAATTACAAGCTAAAAAATCAGAAAAAATTAGAGGTCCAGAAGGCATGAGAGCCGCAGGGATTTGGCAAACACAAATTGCGGATTTGGTGGCAGAAGGTACGGTCGTCAAAGAGGGCGATTATGTCGGACGCCTTGACCGCTCCGAGCTTGACGGCAAATTGCAGAACATCGCAACGGAAATCGAAAAGGTCGAATCTCGATTATTACAAGCCAAATTAGATACGGCAATTACGATGCGTGGTTTGCGAGATCAATTAGTGAATTTGAAATTTTCGATGCGTGAGAAAAACTTAGAAGTCGAACAATCAAGATACGAACCGCCAGCAGTTATTCGTCGAGTTGAGTTGGATTTGGAACGGATTCAACGAGATTATACCCAACTAAATACCAATTATTCTCTAAAAAAAGAACAAGCCGAAGCTCAAGTTAAGGAAATCATGGCGACACTTGACCAAAATATGAGTCAATACAAAATGATGCGAGATTTATCGAGCGAGTTCACCGTAAAAGCACCAAAATCAGGAATGGTTATTTATGAACGCAGTTGGGACGGCAAAAAAGGGCCAGGTTCAAGGGTCAGCTCTTGGGATCCTGTGATTGCTCAGTTACCAGATTTGAGCGATATGGTTTCCAAAACTTACGTGAACGAAGTCGATATTAGTAAGATTCAAGTTGACCAAAAAGTAACCGTTCAGGTCGATGCGTTTCCCGATAAAAGCTACAAAGGCAAAATTATTAATATTGCAAATATTGGCGAACAATTAAAAAAATTCGATGCGAAAGTGTTTGAAGTTGTCGTGCAAATGTTAGAAAATGATTCGATTTTGCGTCCTGCAATGACGACCTCAAACCAAGTATTGACCAATACTTTGAAAGACGTTTTGTTTGTTCCGTTGGAGTGCGTTCATTCGGATAGCATAACCTATGTTTATAAAAAAACGGCAAACGGAGTTGTCAAACAGGAAGTCATTATTGATGTTGCTAATGACGAAAATGTAGTCATTAAATATGGCTTAAAAGAAGGCGAAGAATTGTTCTTAACGATTCCAGATAATACTGATAAGTTAGTCATCGTCGAGCTTCCTAAAAAGGAAAAAGCCGCCCACGAAAAAGAAATTGCAGACGCAAAGCAAGAAGAGAAAGAAGCTGCCATTCGTCGCCAAAAAAAGATGGAAGTACGAATGAAGGAATTTGATGGAAAAGTGGTGAATTAAAAGGATACGTAGCACCAATCTCCAGATTGGTGTGTAAATATTTTAATAACCTACAATTTTTTTTCAAATGGAATTAACACCAATCAAAGGACTTTCGGAAGAAATCAAATCACTGGTCGTGTCAAGCAAACAGCAGGTTGCCCGAACGATTAATTCGACCTTGACTTTGTTGCATTGGAATATTGGTAAACGAATACAAACGGAATTACTCAAAAGTAGTCGTGCCGATTACGGTAGCGAAATTGTGGCAAATTTATCAAAGGATTTGACTGCAAATTTTGGGCGAGGTTGGAGTAAAAGACAACTGCATCATTGTATTCGTTTTGCGGAACTTTATCCCGATAGTTCAATTGTGCAGACACTGTCTGCACAATTAAACTGGTCTCAAATTCAATTGATTACGACTATTGACGAGGAGTTAAAACGGTCTTTTTACATAGAATTATGTCGGCTTGAAAAGTGGTCTTACCGCCAGTTGCAAAGCCGTATTCAGTCTATGTTATACGAGCGAACTGCCATTAGTCGGAAGCCAGAGAAAACGATAAAACAGGACTTAGAATTATTAAAAACCGATAAAATTGTCCACCCAGATTTAATATTCAAAGACCCTTATCTATTAGATTTTTTGGGCTTGTCAGATACGTATTCTGAAAAAGATTTGGAAAGTGCGATATTGGTAGAATTACAAAAATTTATTACTGAATTAGGGATGGATTTTGCCTTCATGGCTCGACAAAAACGCATCACTATTGATAGACGAGATTATTATATTGATTTATTATTTTATCATCGTCGGTTGAAATGTTTGGTTGTGATTGATTTGAAAGTTGGAGAATTTCAAGCAGCTTACAAAGGTCAAATGGAGTTGTATTTACGATATTTAGAAAAACACGAATTGATTGAAGGCGAAAATCCGCCTATTGGTTTAATCTTATGTACAGGCAAAAATCAAGAACATATTGAGCTGTTACAATTGGATAAATCGAATATTCGAGTCGCTGAATATTACACTTTTTTACCTTCGATGGAGTTGCTACAAGCAAAATTGCATCAAGCAATTGAAATTGCGAAACAACGATTTTAAAATAGAAATAACCCCAGTCATGCTAAATTCATTGTAGTATTTCTTTTTGAACAGTAGCACTCAACTTTACTGAAATCGAGTGCTTGCGGTCGGGAGATACTGAAACGAGTTCAGCATGACGGAAAGTTTTAAAAATGCAAAGAGTAATTTTCAATTTTATATTAGCACTCGAAGGCGTTGCAGCAAACCGACTTCGAGCGGTGCTGACGGCTTTAGGGATTGTCTTTGGGGTTGCTGCCGTGATTGCGATGTTAGCGATTGGGGCAGGGGCGAAACAGGCGATTTTGGAACAAATGAAGCTCATCGGAACGAATAATATTGTCATCGAAGCCTTGATTCCGCAAGAGGAAGAAGAGGTAACTGGCGGCAATGCAGATGATGCTGGGAACAAAAATAGTTACACGCCAGGGCTGACGCTGAAAGATGCAGAAGTGATTCAGCGAGTTTTGCCAACCGTAGAATCCATTAGTCCAGAGGTGGTTTTAACGACCAGTGTAATTCAATCGGGGAAGTTGCGACGGACGAGAATCGTTGGCGTAACGAACGCATTTTTTGATTTGAATAATATTGAAATCGGACAAGGTTCGTTTTTTAGTACCTATCATTTTGAGGGCGGGCGACCAGTTTGTATCATCGGGGAGGATATTCGAGCGAAGTTTTTTAGCGAAGAAGAGCCACTCGGCAAACTCATTAAATGTGGTGATACTTGGGTTACGATTGTCGGCGTTTTGAAACGTAGAATGGCGAAAAAAGAAAACTTAGACGCACTCGGCATCAGAGATTATAATTCGGATATTTATATTCCAATTCAAACGGCTTTGTTGCGGTTCAAAAATCGGGCGTTAGTCACCAAAGCTGCTTTACGCCAAAATATCGATGACGATGCGGTCGTCATGTCTGGTGGCGAACAAGAATCGGCAACCGACCGCAAAGAGTCAAATAATTATCATCAGCTTGACCGCTTGGTGATTCGGGTCAAAAATTCTGATAATTTACAAGCTACAGCAACGGTTATCGCTCGAATGTTGAACCGTCGGCACGAAGAAGTGAAAGATTATGACATTCAAGTACCAGAGCTTTTATTGCAACAGCAACAGAAAACGCAAGATACGTTCAACCTCGTTTTAGCGGTGATTGCAGGCATTTCATTGTTGGTTGGTGGTATCGGAATTATGAATATTATGTTAGCTTCGGTTTTGGAACGGATTAAAGAAATCGGAATTCGCCGTTCGCTCGGAGCAACTCGCAGTGATATTGTTTACCAATTTCTATTTGAATCCGTTGCAATTAGTCTGTTAGGCGGTTTATTGGGCATTGGTTTAGGCGTTGGCTCGGCTACAGCTATTGCAAATGCTGCCGAAATTCCAACGGTCGTTTCGACTTGGTCTATCGTTTTATCGTTTGGTGTAGCAGCCACGGTCGGTTTGATTTTCGGTATTATTCCAGCCAGACGAGCAGCTTATTTTGACCCGATTAAGGCGTTGAGAAATGATTAAATTTCGTGTTGACGTGTTGACGTATTGACGTGTTGACAACACTCTAATACAAAAAATTAAGTTTCCATAAGATTTGTTAAGAAATCATAAAATACAAAATTCAATCGGCATAATTTAAAACCCAAATTTTAAAAAAATGAAAGCATATAGTTTACTTTTTTTATTAATAATAATTGCAACGATTGGCTTTAGCCAAGAAAAACCTACGCTGACGTTGACGTTGGAAGAGACGATTGCGTTGGCTCAAAGTGATGCCCCGAATGCGTTGATTGCGAAAACGCAATTATCGAATAACTTTTGGCGATTCAAGTCTTTTGAGGCAGATTACAAGCCGCAAATCTTTTTTAATGCAACGTTGCCAAGTTTGAATCGAACAATTAGTGAAATTACGTTACCCGATGGTTCGGTACAATTCGTACCGCAAAGTTTTATGAATAATTCGACAAATATCAGCGTTTTTCAGCGAATTGGACAGACGGGCGGTACGATTTCCGCATCAACTGGCTTACGCCGAATTGATATTTTTGACCCGGGTTCCGTATCGTATTTATCAAATCCGATAACGCTTCAATTGAACCAGCCGATTTTTGGTTTTAATAGCTTTAAATGGGATAAAAGAATTCAGCCGCTACAATTTGACGAAGCAAAACGCAATTATTCTGAAAACATGGAAGCAGTCGCAACCAGTGCAGCAGCCTTGTTTTTTGATGTTTATATTGCTCAAATTAGCGTGAGTGCAGCGGAAAAAGATAGAGCGAATTCCGATACGTTATACCGCATCGCAGAAGGTCGTTTTTCGGTCGGAAAAATTGCGGAAACGGATTTATTACAAGTCGAAATTTCCAAAATGAATGCGTCTGCGGCTTTGTCCCGATCAACGTTGGATTTGCAGGCGAGTACGGAAAATTTACGTAACTTTTTGGGTATTAAAAATATAGTTGATTTCAATTTAGTGCCACCCGTAACTATTCCAACTTTTGCGATTGACATCAATAAGGCATTAGAATATGCGTTGGAAAATCGGAGCGAAATCATTGCTTACGAAAGGCGAAAGTTAGAAGCAGAACGAGGTGTCGCCCAAGCGATTGGCGATAATGGTATAGATATTAATCTTTCAGGAAGCGTTGGTTTTTCGCAAACTGATGCAACAATTGCCGGCGCTTACACTTCGCCCCTTGATCAAGAACAATTGACGTTGCGCTTGAGCGTGCCGATTATGGATTGGGGAAAAGCGGAATCGGAGCGACAAATTGCACAATCCAATTTTGAATTGGTGACAATGCAGGTCGAGCAGGATAGAATTAATTTTGAACAAACGATTCGGTTGCGAGTTCGTCAGTTTGATTTAGTTCGTACCCAGACGGCTTTGGCGGCAAGGACTTACGAGGTATCACAAAAGAATTTTGATATTACTAAAAAGCGGTATTTAATCGGTAAAATCGGGGTTACGGAATTGAATTTGGCGATTGCGGAACAAGATAAAAGTCGAAAAAGTTATATGAGCGCTTTACGCAATTTTTGGCTCGCTCATTACGAAATTCGCCGTTTGACCTTGTATGATTTTATGGAAAATAAAGAATTACGAAGGGAAGTGAAATTTTAATTAGAAATATAATCCTATAAAACGTCAAACAATTAAATAATCATAACAATTTAACAATCATTAATTTTCAATATGAAACGATTAGGAATTTTATTGCTTTTGAGTTTTGTTTCCGTAGTGCTTTTTGGACAAAAAAGCGTATCATTTACGGCTGCAACGAACGCTTCAAAAGTGGTAAAAGGAGGCGTTTTTGAAGTGATTTTTTCGATTAAAAATGCGGAAGGAAGTGATTTTGTGCCGCCTTCGTTTAATGGTTTTAAGGTCGTTGGTGGACCAAATTTGCAATCTTCTCGGACGATAATTAACGGAAGGGTTTCGCAATCAACGAATTATGGTTATTATTTGAGTGCCTTAAAAACGGGAATATTGACGATTGATGGGGCAACGATAGAAGTAGATAAAAAAACGCTGCGGTCAAATAGTTTAAAAATAGAAGCGGCAAATGCACCTTCAAAATCGGAATTGGCAAACACAAAAGACGTTTTTATTAAAACAGATTTGGAGGTCAAAGAGGCTTTTTTGGGGCAGCAAGTGATGGTGAATTTTACGATATATTCAACCAAAAAGGTATTAAAAGCAGATTTGGTAGATGTGCCGAAATTCTCGAATGGCTTTACGCAATATTTGGATATTTCTCAATTTAGTGCCGGTATTGAAGTCTATAATGGCAAACAATATTATGTGATTCCTGCCGCAAAATATGCATTGATTCCTCAAAAAGAAGGCGATTTAATAATCGAGGGATTGGCGATAAAAATGAAGGTTTTGGATAATAACGGATCGTTTCAAACCGCTGTTTCTAAAGAATTAGTGAGTAGTGCAGTGACGTTGAGCGTTATTTCATTAAAAAATATACCTGAAGATTTTACGAATGCAATTGGTGAATTTGAGTTTGAAGCCGTGCTGACAAAATCCGAAATTTCGATGAATGAATCCTCAACTTTGATATTAAGTATCACGGGAACTGGCGACGCAAAAGCAATTAAAATTCCAAATATAAACGGTTTATTATCGCATTTTGAAGTCTATGAACCAACGATTAATTCGGTCGTCAAAGAGGAAACAAGTCGATTGATTACACAAAAAATATTTACCTATTTACTCGTTCCTAAAAGAACAGGAAAACTAAGTTATACCCCAAGTTTTACGTATTTTGATACCAACACAAAAGACTTTGAAACGCTTGAAAGTAAGGCGTTTAATTTTACTATTAAAAAAGGTTCTGAAAACCGTGGAACGGACGAAATCAAAAGTTTTGCGGACGATGGCGAACGAGATATTCATACGATTTTTGCTACGACGAATTTCCGTCAAGGCAAACCAAATTTCTTTAGTTCTGTTTTGTTTTGGGGATTAATTGTTCTACCTTTCGTAGGTTTGCTCGTTGCGTTGAATATTAAACAAAAGCAGCAGAAAGAAGCGGCAATAAATCCAATGTTATCAAAAATGAGCAAAGCCGACAAAGTGGCAATGCAGCATTTGGCGAAAGCCGAAAATCATTGGAAAAACAAGGAAGAACAAGCATTTTACGAAGCGATTAGTAAGGCACTTTGGGGTTATGTCGCTGATAAATTAGTCATCCCCCAAGCTGAACTATCGAAGGAAAATATACGTTCTAAATTGGCAGAAAAGCAAGTGACGATTCAAAATATCAATCATTTTATGACGGTTTTGAACACCTCCGAAATGGCGGTTTTTGCAAAATTAGGAACAAACATGGAAACCGTTTACAACGATGCAAAAACGGTAATTGTAACGATTGAGGAAACCTTGAAAGGTTAGCAATTTGCGGTTGCCAGCTTGTAGTATTAGGCTACCCACGTAAAAATAGCCGCTACGGGAGACTCGCAAATATCTAACTTTACGTCGGTAGCCCACACCATAACAAAAAAGCCCCAAAGGGGCGACATCATTAACACATGGCAAAGCCATGTGAAATAAAAAAAATCATGGCGAAACATAATTATTTAAAAAAGATAAATATTACCAATAAGAAGGCAAGATTCGAGTATTTTTTTGAAGGAATGTTGGAAGTCGGCATCATGTTGAAGGGAACAGAAATGAAATCTATTCGATTTGGAAAAGCGAGTTTGACAGAAGCATATTGCCGTTTTAGTGGGAATGAATTATTCATTCACGGCATGCACATTGCACCATATACGGAAGGGACGTATAATAATCACGACCCAATTCGTGTCCGCAAACTGTTGCTACACAAGCGAGAAGCGAAAAAATTAATTCGTCGGGTAACCGAAAAAGGGGTGACAATTGTGCCGTATCGTTTGTACATTACGGAGCGAGGTTTTGCAAAAATTGAAATAGCATTAGCGACTGGTAAAAAATCACATGATAAGCGAAATGTGATGAAAGAACGAGATTCTAAACGAGAAATGGATAGGATTAAAAAAATGTACTAAATTGAGTGAATAATAAATGATTCTACCGAAATAAGGTCGCATTAATTCATAAAAAAATAGGCTTTCTTTAAAAGAAGCCTATTTTTTTTATCCCAAAACGGTCGATAATTAACCGTTTATAATTGGTAGTCAAAACCCTATTTTCCTAATAATAATTCGCCATCTTCAATCGTGCGAACATACGGTAAGAGCAATAAAGTTTTTTTATCAATTAGCTGACGAGTTTTTTCACAAACACCAAAACGACGGGTTTGAATACGTTCTAACGCCTCTTTTAATTCAGAAATCGTATATCGCTGCATCGCAATTTGAGAGAACGTTTCCAAATCATCAGAACTTTTATCATACTCGTCTAAATGATATTTCAAAATGATTTTAGAATGAAAAATCCTTTTATTTATCAAGGTTTTGAATTCCCGCAACTCTTCATCAGAATATCGAATTGGTTTGATTTTATTAGCCATAGCGTTTATATTTTCGGTGAAATTATGGATTATTATGTAAATAGACAACAGCGAAAAAATCATTTTTTCCCGTAGCCCGAATAGTTTATTGTTTGCAGGTCACTTCAACATTTTTTTTTGAAAAAAATAGCTAAATCTGTATTTTTTCTAAAATCTGATTGTAACGGATTGCTGTAGTACGCTAAAATACAATCCTGTAAGAAAACTCATATTATTATACAAAGTAAAAAATCGGGACAAATTATGGTTCAATTTTTCATCGTACCGACTTTGCCAAATTAGGGAGCAGGAATTAAATAACCTGCACCCTAATCCTAATTATTGTCAAATCATTCCATTCGCATTACAGAACTCACATTTTCGATTTCTTTCAATGTCTTAATCAGCATTTGTAATTGATCGGTATTTGCAACAACGACACTAACTTCGCCTGTAAAAAACCCTTCGCCGCCTTCCATTTTTATTGACCGCATATTGATGCGAAGCACATTTGTAATAACGTGCGTCACTTTTTGAACGACCCCAATTCCATCAATTCCGATAATTCTTAAATCAACGATAAAGTCCGTATTATGGGTTGCGACCCATTCCGCACTCATCACTCGGTAGCCATAATTCGCTAATAAATTCGTTGCGTTGGGACAGTTGACTCGATGAATTTTGATAACGCCAGTTCCTGTCGTGTAAGCAAAAATATGGTCGCCTTGAACGGGCGAACAGCAAGTTGCCAATTCATAAACGTACTGCGAAGCATCTTCGCCGCTAATCAATAATTTTGGAATCGTTTTTTTATTAATTGTTTTTTCAGGAATGACAGTTGTATGCAATTCATCGAAAATCAATTCTTTATATTCCATTAATTTGCCCCCTTCGACTGCAAATTTTTTCAACTCTTTTTGAATATTAATATTTTCACGGTCGATTGCAAAATAGAAATCTGTTCTGTTTTGGAATTTGAAATATTTAACCAAAAAATCTAAATTATAATCGTCAAAATGAGCCTTCACCGCTTTGAGTTTTCGCATCAAAATTTCCTTACCAAATTCTGCACGTTGCTGTTTTTCCTCTCTTAAAGCGACCCGAATTCGAGTTTTTGCCTTGGTCGTTTTGACGTATTTTAACCACCCTTCCGATGGTTTTTGACCTTTATTAGTAATGACTTCAATATGGTCAGCGTTTTTGAGTTCGTAACTCATCGGCACTAACTGATTTTTAATTTTGATAGCCGTACAATGATAACCGACTTCGCTATGAACGCTAAACGCAAAATCCAACGCAGTTGCCCCTTTCGGCAAAATTTTCATTTCCCCTTTTGGTGTAAATACATAAATCTCTTCGGTGAATAAATGCGACTTAAATTCATTCAAAAAGTCAATCGCATCTTCCGCAGGATTTTCCAAAATTTCTCGAACGCCGCTCAGCCATCTATCAAAAACCTTTTCGGTTGCATTTCCCTTATATTTCCAATGCGCTGCCAAACCTTTTTCCGCAATATCGTTCATTCGAAGGCTTCGGATTTGCACCTCAACGTGTCGTCCTCGTGTCTTTTTTTCACCTGATTCAATAATGGTTTTGTAAGGTACAATAACCGTTGTATGCAAGGATTGATAACCGTTTGCCTTAGGTTCTCTCGTCCAATCTTTCAAGCGGTCAGGAATCGGCGTGTACATATCCGTCAGAATAGAATACACTCGCCAACACATCTGCCGTTCTTCTTCTTCGGGGACGTCTAAGACGATACGAACGGCGAAAATATCATAAATATCTTCAATCTGAATTCGCTTCTTTTTCATTTTACTCCAAATGGAAGAAATCGCTTTCACTCGTCCAAAAACTTCAAATCGTCCTTTTAATTCCTCATATTGATTCAACGTTTTTTTAACAGGATTGATAAAAGATTTAATAAACCTATCCCGATCTTCTTTCGTCCGTTCCAATTCCTTCTGAATAGAAAAATATTGTTCGGATTCCGTAATTTTCATACAAAGATCTTCAAACTCCGTTTTTAAGTTATAAAGTCCTAAACGATGAGCAAGCGGCGAATAAATATAAGCCGTTTCCGAAGCAATTTTGATTTGTTTATGCTGCGGCATCGAGTTAATCGTACGCATATTGTGCATACGATCCGCCATTTTGATTAAGACCACACGAGGATCATCCGCCAAAGTGCTTAATACCTTTCGGAAATTTTCAGCCTGTGGGCTTTCCACATCAAACAGGTTATCGAACTTCGTCAAACCTTCCACGATTTTTCGGATTTGAGGGCCAAAGTCCGCTTCAATATCAGCCCCTTTAACATTGGTATCTTCGATTGTATCGTGCAAAAGTGCAGCAACGACAGAGGTTACACCAAGTCCAATCTCTTCCGCACAGATTTTTGCGACCGCAATCGGGTGTAAAATGTAAGGCTCTCCTGATTTTCTCCGTTGCTCTTGATGTCCGACGACTGCCATTTCATAGGCTTTCCGAATCATTCCCGCATCTTTGCGGTTTCGCTTGACTTTAATACTTCTTAATAAATCTCGATAAGCGGAAATAATCATTTTAGTTTCCTGCTCGTCATATATTGCGAATGTGGTTTCTGTTGACATATTTTTATATTTTGTGGTCTTGCAAATTTTATTGGGGAATTCGTCCCAACGCTAATTTTTATTATAATTCTTAGCGTTTCAATTAAAAGTACAACCTATCTTTTTAGTTTTTGATGATTTAAAGCATAAAAAATGCGTCAATCCTAAAATTGGAGGAAACCAAATTACTAAAAAAACCGCTTTGTTGCTGATTTTTGTAAAAAATAATTAAGCTAATTTGATAAATATTATAGAATATAGATTAGCTAAAGTTGTTGAATGATAGAATATTATATTGAAATATTACTAATTCACTCATTTTTAGTAAATTACAAAATAAATCCTACTAATTTTTTTAATAAAAAAGTGGTAGGTTTAAATTAAAAAACATATCTTTGCACCGCAATTTTAAAATGCACACAAAGAGAGCGGGTGTGGCGTAATTGGTAGCCGCGCCAGACTTAGGATCTGGTGCCGAAAGGCGTGGGGGTTCGAGTCCCTCCACCCGCACACAGTTGAGTGTCCTCACATTCAGTAAAACTTAGAGAAAGTGTACGCATTCAGCGGTACACTTTTTTTTTATCTACAAGTAAGCATTTTTTTAAAATGCGATATTATCAATTAAATAATATAATCTAACAAAATAGGTTTAGCATTATGCCAAATATTTCAGAAGAAAAAATAGGTAATCTTACAGCTCGTGTAACAGTGACAATTCCTCATTCAGAATACGGTCCGAAAGTAAAGAAGGAATTAGCACAACATCAGAAAAAAGCTGCATTCAAAGGTTTCCGTCCAGGTAAAACGCCGATGTCTTTCATCAAAAAAATGTACGGGCAGCAGGTGATGGCTAATGAGATGAACAAAATGCTACAAGATAGCATGATGGAATACTTGGAGGATAAGGATATTTTCGGTCAACCAGTTCCTGTTGATGAGATTGAATCTTTTGATTTGAAAGTAAATAAAGATTATGATTTCATTTTTGAGGTTGGATTCGAGCCTACGTTTGAATTAAATCTTGCGAAAGAAATTGCATTCAATAAAGAAATTGTCAAGATTGATGATAAATATCTTGATAGAGAGTTGCAAGAATTGAGACACCGCAACGGTGAAGTAGTGGAAGAAGGCGAGGAAGTCACTTCTGAAAATGATGTGTTGCGAGTACGTTTGCAAGAGATGGAAGGTGACGCTGTGAAGGAAGATGGCGTAACGTCTGAAACTTATGTCGGTGTTGATTTATTTGCATCAGAAGATTTGAAAAAGCAAGTAATGGGCTTGAAAGTAGCGGATACTTTTACAGCGAAATATACAGAAATCAGCAAAGAATTTACGGAAGATCGTGTAAAACGGTATATCCTTAAGTTGCAAGAAGATGAAAACGGCAATTACCAAGAGGTAAATGAGATGTTCCAAGTGGAAATTTTATCTATTCGTCAGGTAAAAATTGCAGAGTTGGATCAAGAGTTTTTTGATAAAGTCGTTGGTGTTGGTACCGTTACGACGGAAGAAGAATTCAGAACCGTATTCGGTACAAGAGTTATCGCAAATTTGCAGCAACAGGCGAACAGTCGCTTATTCATTGAGGTGCAGAAAACATTGATGACTGAAAATGAGATTGAATTTCCAGAAGAATTTTTGAGAAAATGGTTGTTGTTTAGAAATGACGAAAAAACAGCAGCAGAAATTGATGCAGAAATGCCGGAATTTATCAAATCATTGGAATGGATGATGATTAAAGGTAAAATTCAAAAAGCTCACGATTTAGAAGTAAATCCAGAGCTTGTTAAAGAAGGTATTAAAGCTCAATTCCGTCAATATATGCAAGGTCAGTCAAATGACGAAATGTTAAATATGTTGGCTGAACAGGTGCTTAATTCTGAAGACGAGCAGACGGTAGAAATGAGAGAAAGAGCTTTCCAAGATGCCTTGAATAGTGCTGTTTTTGAAAAGTTGGAAGAATTAGTTACGATTAGCCAAAATGAAATTTCGGCTTCTGATTTCGATGCGATTTTGACCACAGAATACGAAGCAAAGCAGAAAGCTGATGCGGAAAAAGCGGCAGAAACAGCAGCAGCAGAATTAGCAGCGGCTACGGCTTCTATCGAAGCGGTGAATGCTGAAATCGAAGAAGAAGAGGAAGTTATTTCTACGGAAGAAGAGGAAGGTTTGACGGCTGAAATAGATGCAGCAGTTGAAGAGATTGCAACCGAAGCAGAACAAGAAATTACGGATGAAGCTGATCAAGAAATTGCAGGATAATCTTTAATTATAAATTATAAACTACGAGTTTTTTATCATTTTGATGTGAGTTTGTAGTTACCAATTATAAAGAGGAATTTCGATTGAAAAAGTAGTTTTACTTTGGAATCGAAATTCCTTTTTTTTATTTCTAAAAATAATCGCTGCATTTAATATCCGCCTTCTTCTGCTTCCCGAAGTGCTAAAAGCTCCTTTTTTAGAATTTTTCCTTCCAAATCCATCGTTACTCGAAAAACTTTAGTCGGTGTTTTTAAATCAATACTGTAAGTTGCGATACGACCTTTCTGTTCTATTTTCATCAAATAAGTAATGTAAAAATCTTGAAACTCTTTGGTTAAAATCGCCATTTGACTTTCAGCAAGTACCCTTACCTCCAAAATAGTTGACGTTTCGAGCCATTCCCCTTTTTTACTAAAGATAGCTTCCGAGTAAAGTTCGTCTAACCAAAATACTGCGGTGTACGTTTCATCTCCCGTAGCCCACTCTACGACTTGTAATTCAGGGAATTTCGTTTGAAAAACCTGCTCAATATTAGTAGGAACGTCTTGTGCAAAAACACTTATTTGTAAGAGTAATATTGCGATAATAAATAATGCTTTTTTCATAGTTTTTTTTATTGATAAAACTGATTCTTAATCTTGACGAATTTTTGTTTATGAATTTTTGACTTAATAATACCTCAAAATAAGACAGTTTCTTGTAATGGACGTTGCATTGAAGAAATTATTTTTTGAATTAAAAAATAGGAAATAATTAAGCTATTTGTCGTAATAAATTTATTTTTCATTCTAAAAAATCCGTAAAATCCAGTATGTAATATTGTTAGAAACCGAATTTTGTTTTTCTAATAAAAGTATTTTCGTTTTTTAATGATGAAGTGAAAAACTGAATTCAAATAATTACATTTTTTATCTTAATTTACAAAGCAAATTAGGTGAGCATTCGACGGGCAATTTAAAATCGCCTGTCGAATATCGTATCTTTATTTTGCAAACTGATACCGAATTCCCCAACTTCCACGCAAAATTCCATAGTCAAGATACATTGGCGTCAGCTCCATATGAAATCCAAATTGTTTATTTTCAAATGGAAAAATATTAACGCCAATCGGAAAAACAACGCCTAAATAGTAGCCTATCCAAACGCCAACGCCTGCATAAACCGAAAAATCCTCTTTTTGGATAATTTGATAATTCAAAACGGGTTCTACATGCAGATTTTCAAAATAATTATCCGTTCCAATTCTTAACTCTGGCGAAAAATGTTTGAGTTGATAATTTACATTCGCATAACTGCCCATATTGGATTGATAAAATCCTACGCCTAATTGTGCGTTTGCAATCGTTGTAACGGTTATTAATAAAGTGCAAATTAATAAATATTTTAATGATTTCATATCAAAATAGTTTTGGTTAAATAAGGGCAAAATAGTCGTTTTACTTGTTTTTGAATTGGAAAATCGGTGAAGTGATTGGTATTTTGGGTGAATGGGAAAGGTGGGTTATTTATCGTTTGGGAAATAAACAAAGGTATTTTGAATTGAAATAAAAATTTTCATTCTTGCCAATAATAATATATTTTTACAAATATATTTGGCTCTTTGACAATTTCTGCAAAATTCGAACAAATTGAGATTTTCGTAACGGCTGTCTTTAGCTGCCGCAAGGATTTTGAGACTTTTCGTAACGGCTGTCTTTAGCTGCCGCAAGGATTTTGAGACTTTTCGGAACGGCTGTCTTTAGCTGCCGCAAGGATTTTGAGATTTTCGGAAGCTAAAGTAGCCGCTACGTGCAGAAATTGTCAAAAAGCCATATATTCTTTGTTTAGGAATGAGGTATCAGTATATTTGATACCTCATTCCTTACGGTTTCTCCTGAAATCAAGTCAAAACCAAACTTTGCCATTCAAACACCTATTTGTAACTTTATACAATTATACGAAAATCGTAAAACAAATATAGAATGATAGAAAGTGATTTTCGAGAATGGACATTGGATAAGATTGACGAGGCTTTTGGGTTGCTATTCGTTGATTCTTTACCATCATTAACCGGCTTAGTTAGTTTTGAATATCATGCAACCGAAACAGAACAGGTATTTTTAAATAAATTAAGTTATAAATATCGTGCTTTAGGTGGGGAAAATTGGAATGAGGCAGAATTAGAAAATAAAATAATCAGTCCTTTGATTGTTTATTCAGATATTGAAAATAAAGACTTTTCGTATTTTTTAGAACGAGATTTGAAGGCAACTATTGGGGATTATCAACTATCGGGGCGAGTCGATGGTATGATTGCGACAGGTTTTAGAAATCCCAAATTACCGTTTTTTTGTATTAGCGAATATAAAAAAGCACAGGATCCAAATGGCGATCCGCAAGGTCAAGCGTTGATTGCGATGCTTGTTACCCAACATTTAAACAATAATAAAAATCCTGTTTATGGTTGTTACATCGTTGGCAGACAGTGGGTTTTTATTGCTCTGAAAGGAAAAAAATATACGTTTAGTAAATCTTACACCGTTGATGACGACGAGATTTTTGATATTTATCAAATTTTGAAATCTTTGAAATGGCATATTGAGCAGATGATGAAATTAAAAAAGTAAAAAAACCGTTCCAGCCGTTACGAAAAGTTCGTTTTCGTAAGGTAAAAAGAGACGAATCACCTTGAAATATCGCTACTCAAAAAAACGTAAATTTCAAAAACTTCAATTCTCATTTTATGAAAGTTTAAAGTTTTGTATTCTTACGACTTGGAGATTCTAAAACAAGATCAAAACGACAGATTTATTTATGTTTTCAGGTTATACATAAAAATAAAAAAATCCGTCAAATCCGTTCCTTTCCATAAAATCCGTCCTCCATTTAAACCAAAATAATTCGTTAAAAAAAAATCCCTTTTTGAATTGAATAAAGAGTGTTGTAACTTTACACCGTTTTTTGAGAAACGTTTAAACAAAAAGTGATTTGAACGTCTTTAATACGCAACATTACAATAAAAATTAAATAGTAATAAAATGACAGAAGTACAATATTTACCTTACAAGGTTAAAGACATTGCCCTTGCAGAATGGGGACGTAAAGAAATCGAATTGGCGGAAGCTGAAATGCCAGGATTAATGGCGATTCGTGAAGAATATGGTGATACTAAGCCTTTGGCGGGTGCAAGAATTGCTGGTTGTTTGCACATGACGATTCAGACGGCAGTTTTGATCGAAACATTGGTACATTTAGGTGCGGATGTTACTTGGGCATCTTGTAATATTTTCTCTACGCAAGATCAAGCAGCAGCAGCTATGGCAGCGGTGGGAGTTCCAGTTTATGCTTGGAAAGGTATGAGTGAAGAGGAATTCAATTGGGCGATTGAGCAAACTTTGTTTTTCGGCGAAGACCGCAAACCTTTAAACATGATTTTGGATGATGGTGGCGATTTGACGAATATGGTTTTTGACGATTATCCAGAGTTAGCAGCAGGAATCAAAGGTTTGAGTGAGGAAACAACGACTGGTGTTCACCGTTTGTACGAACGTATGAAAAACGGAACTTTGATGATGCCAGCTATCAATGTAAATGATTCGGTAACGAAATCAAAATTTGATAACAAATACGGTTGTAAAGAATCAGCTGTTGATGCGATTCGTCGTGCAACAGATGTGATGATTGCTGGTAAAGTGGCTGTTGTAGCTGGTTACGGTGATGTTGGGAAAGGAACAGCGGCTTCTTTGGCTGGTGCTGGTGCGAGAGTTATCGTGACAGAAATTGACCCAATTTGTGCGTTACAAGCGGCAATGGACGGTTTTGAGGTGATAAAAATGTCAAATGCGGTTCTTCGTGCAGACATTATTGTTACAGCAACTGGTAACAAAGATATTTTGAAAGAAGAGCATTTCCGTGCGATGAGAGATAAAACTATCGTTTGTAATATCGGTCATTTCGATAACGAAATTGATATGTCTTGGTTGAACGGTACTTATGGTTCTACAAAAGTTGAAATCAAGCCACAGGTTGATAAATATACAATCGACGGAATAGATATTATTCTTTTGGCAGAAGGTCGTTTAGTGAATTTAGGTTGCGGAACTGGTCACCCATCTTTCGTAATGTCTAACTCTTTCACGAACCAAACTTTGGCTCAATTGGAATTGTGGAACAACAACGAGGCTTACGAAAATGAAGTTTACATGTTGCCAAAACATTTGGACGAAAAAGTAGCTCGTTTGCACTTAGCGAAAATCGGTGTAGAATTGGAAGAATTGTCAAAAGACCAAGCGGATTATATCGGCGTAACGGTTGAAGGACCTTTCAAACCAGAATATTACCGTTATTAGGAATTAAGAATGTTGAATTAGGAATAATTCTATCGTTCTGATTTCTGAAAATGTGTTTTGGGCGGCAATTTCACTTTGTGAAATTGCCGCTTTTTTTTCCTTATGTACAACATAAGGCTACTCATATTAAACCCTTTCAGGGTTTTTACTTTTTTACTTTCATTCGTTTTATTTAATTATAAATCAAACAAAAATAAAACAAGAAAATCGCCTCATTCCGAAAAACAAGGCGACTTTCTTAATTGTTAATAATCAGACCCGACAGATTTTTAAAACCTGTCGGGTCTTTACAAGAATAAATGTGTTCAAGTACTTAAAAAACCTATTTCATTTTCAATACTTTCTGATTCATCACTTTATCACCGATTTGTAGTTTCAAGATATACGCACCTTTTGCTAAATCTTCGGTATTGATAAAATATTGATTTTCGCCAGAAGCACGTTTACCTAAATTTTCTTGGTATAATGTTCGCCCAACGAGGTCAATTAACTGAACCGTCACGTCTTCTGAGGTTTCTAAATCAAATTGTACTGTTAATTGATTGGTAAACGGATTCGGGAAAACCGCCAAATCATATTGTTCCGTAATATTTTTTGTGTTGACCAAATACGTATTATAGTTCGCTGAAAAACCACCATCAACAATTGACTCATCGGAAACAAAAACGACGTACATATCTTCCGCAGAAGAAATCAATTGATTCGGTACTGTTGAACCAGAATAGCTGCCCATAATTGGCGCAGTGTCGTCCGCTCCGTCATAAACGATAACAAAATCAAAGTTCGCCTCGGTTACAAACTCCGTGAATGTCAACAAAACATAGCTGAACTCTTGTGCTTGTAATGACCAACTACATTCCGAACCGTTACCGTAATCATTCGCACCAGAACCGTCTGTAATTGTACCTGAACCGGTATTTAAAACGGTATTTCCTTGACAGAAACTTGGCGTTTGTGTCACAAAATAACCTTCCCAACCAGCGTAATTAATAGACGCATCAGAGTAAAATTTGATAAACATCGAACCACCAGTCGAGCTAACCACCGGAGGATTAGAACTGCCCGAGAACCGACCCAAAAGCGGTGCAGAATCGTCTATTCCGTCATACAATTCAACGGCATCGTAAACCGTACCGTCTGCCGTTGCAGGTTCTAAATCAAAGAAAGTAAAATAGAAATCAATCGCTTCAGCATTTACAGGTTGAATCAACCAGCTGCATGACGTATTATTATAATAATTGCTATTACCAGAACCATCTTCAATCGCCGTAAAATCATTTGTTACGATTGCTGTACTACAAAAAGTATTTCCACCAGAAATCGTATAATTTGCATCAAAACCACCTTGCGTAATTGTTGCGTCAGAGGTAAAAACGACCAACATTTTATCGCCAGTTGAAGTCGTTGCAGGCGGTAAAGTCGTACCCGTCCAATCTAACAAAACTGGGTCATTTACAGATTCTCCATCATAAATAATCACACCGTCATAATTGGCTTCCGTATCAAAAGCCGTAAAATTCAAGGTAATATCCGTTGCACCCGCAGGGGCTATTTTCCAATAACAAAAGGCATTATCACTATAATTACTTGCTCCCGAACCGTCGGAGAACGTACCAGTTTGTGTTGTTAAAGTTACACCACCGTTACAGAATGCTGTTCCAGAAGACGTATAAGATGCTTCCCAACCAGCTGCCGTTTGTGAACCGTCAGAAGTGAAACGTACAAACATTGCACCCGTCGTAGAAGTGATTGCAGAAGGAGGCGTTGAGCTGCCCGTCCATTCTAACAATAATGCAGCGTTCGCATTTACACCATCGTAAACTTTAACTGAATCGTAGTTCAATTCCGTATTAAAATTGGTAAACGTCAATGTCACTTGACTTGCTCCTGTTGGTTGAATTAACCATGAACAGTCGGCATTATCTTGATAATCCGCAGAACCTGAACCGTCGGAAAATACATCACTTGAAGCGGTCAAAACGGTATTACCAGAACAAAAAGCAATTCCAGACCCCCCTCCTGAACCAGTACCCAAACCAACGGCATACCAAGCATTTTGAACCGCTGTCACTTGTGCCGAGTTATTTCCGAACAAATCCTGTGCAGCTTGCAAAGAACCAGTTACGGCATCAGCATAATCTGAATTGGTATTCAAATAAACCGATAAATTGCGGTAAGCAATTGCCGTTGCATTATCAATCCCAACTCCTGCAACGTTGAAAGCGTTGCCAATATCATTCGTACCAGAACCGCCGTTTGCTAATAAATAAAACCAGTAGTTTTGAACACCCGAATTGGTGTGAACGCCGCCATTATTGACACTTGTATTCGTTGGGTCAGCCCAATGTGTTCCATTATACGTGTCCGGTTGTGGGGATAAACCAGAATTCGGATTCGACATCGAACGCAAATAACCTGGCGCAATTAAAGTGATTTCTTCACCTATCGTCCAGCCACCAGTTGTTGAAGGTTTACCATAAAACTCAATCGCTGTACCAAAAATATCTGCAAAAGACTCATTTAACGCACCCGATTCACCTTGATAAAGTAAATCCGCTGTATTTGTAATTACGGCATGAGAAAACTCGTGTCCAGCAACGTCAATACTCGTCAAAGGGCTAAAAGTACTCGCTCCGTCCCCGAAAACCAACGCTTGTAAGTTCGGATCCCAAAATGCGTTTTCCATCGCATTATCGTAATGAACGAAGTTTTTAATCGTTGCACCGTTTCCATCGTAACTATCCCGACTTAATTTATTCAAATAAAAATCATAGGTTTTTTCCATACCCCAATGAGCATCTAAACCCGGTTCAGCCGTTGCTGCACCTTTTGTATAGCTTCCTGAATTTCCTGAATTATTGAAGTTGGTGCTTCCAGTTCCTCCTCCAGTAATCGTAAATGAACCCAATAAATCATTGGTAAAAACGCTATTGTCATTATCCCAAATTTGAACGGTATAAGTTTGACCAACCGTCAAATTCAAATTAATATTTGAAATAGTTACTGGTGGCATTTGATTCCAAATCGTTGCCGATTGATACAAACTATTATTATTTGCATCAAAAATCGCAATAAATAAATCCGGTAAACCGCCACTTGAAGGGTTTTCACTGAAATTCGTGTACCAATCATTATTAATACCAGAAATCGTGACACTTGATAACGATACGCCCGAAGTCGTCCAGTTATTCGTTGTATTCGTAAAGTCAACGGCATTATTAAAATTCGTACCGCCATTCATATTTTTGGTTTCAATACCTCTACCCGACTCTCTCAGACGAAAACCGTTACCCGTATCATCCGTTGTAATCGTTTGCGTTCCGCTGTATAAAGTTTGAGCAGAACCAATCGCATCACCAGTCGCAATTTTATCGACTTTCAAAATAACGCCACCAGTTTTTGCATCAACAAACACATCATAAACGCCATACGGTTTTTGAGCATTAATATTCACTTTATACACCAAACGGTAGGCATCGGGTGTAAAATTACCGTTTACAGGAGCTAACATCAACGTTGCCGTAGGCTGCAACGAACCGCCTGTTAATTGGTGATAATACGTTTCATTCCCTGATTGCCATTGCCATTGTTCCGCTCCAATATATTGCATTGCTTTTGCAACCGCCATTTGTTCCGAAACAGAAGGCGTAACATTTACTTGCAAATTCTCATAGAAATGACCATTCATTGATTGGGTAAAACCATCTTTTTCATGTGTCAACATTTGGCTACCAAATACTTCCAAACCTTGAAAATACTGCTGAAAACGACGATGAATAAAACCTAAATCGTCTTTATATTCACCCTTAAATTGGAACACATCTGCTTTACGCAATTCTAAAACTTGCTTCATCGTTTCCGACGAATTTGCAGCCGAAGGTTTAATCGGAAACTTAATAAAATAACTTTTATCTTTTTTCGTCACCGAAAACGGTTTCGTTTGTTGCGGACGCATAACCGTCGGCGGCGTTTCCGTTACTGGTTTTATTTGAAACGGACTCATAAAATTGGTAAAATCAGGCTCCGTTTGCTTCTTTTTACCATTTTCCTGTGCAGAAAGTGTCATTAGACCCACGCAAAAAACTAATAGCGTAATTAATATTTTTTTCATCTTTTTTTATTCTTTAATGCGTTAAAACATTGAAGTATTGAAACATTGATATTCCATTAAAACATCAACACGGTAATACGTCAACACCTCAACACAACTTTATTTCTTGGCAATTAATAATAAATAATCGTATAAATCTTTTAACTCAATCGTCAATTTTCCTTGTGGATCACCCCAAACGACTTTATTAACGGACGTACCTACCTCATTTTTAATTTCAATGAATTTATAAATATTATGAGGCGTATTAATATCTAAAGCAGCAATATCCGCCGTTTTCAGTTTTTGATAAACCATTTTCAATTCCGATTTTTCTAACTTTCGGATAAGTGTTGGTTCGCTATTTTCTTCTTTTTTTGCGAACAAATTGCCATCTTGTTTAATGACAAACGCTTGATAGTCGTTGGTTACGCCACCGCCTTGACCAAATTGTACTTCGGCATATTTGGGCGTACAGCCAAACCAGGTCAAAGTGATAGAGAGCATGATAAATATTAGTGGTGATTTCATGTTTAATATTTAATATTTAGTAATATTAGTTACGAATTTGCATAAATTTCGTGACTGGTAAATTATTGATTCTCAATATTTTAAATAATAGAAAGGACTTAAATTATTGCGTTATTGGAATTCGTTTACAAACCGTTTTAATAATCCTATCAATGTAGATATTTCTAATTTGAAAATCAGTATTTTGGACGATTGTATTTTTAAAGGTAACTTTTGGTTGATGAATAATTAGAACACTTGTCTATCAACCCAACCAAAAAAGCCATTTTCGATTGCTCGAAAATGGCTTTTATATTTTTAATTATTACAAAAACTGAAAACTGCAGACTATTTACGTGGCAAAATCAACTGCATCCCAGGTTCTATTTTTTGGCTGGCTTTCATATTATTAGCTTCCAAAATATCCTGTAATTTGAGATTATTTTTCATTGCAATACTCCACAATGATTCGCCTCTTTCTACCTTATGCAAACGAATATCTTGCGTTTTCGTTTCCACCGCAGGACTCCCTAAAGGTTTTGACGTTGCCGTGGGTTGATTATCATCTAACCCTTTTAAACTATATTCATTTACAAGTTTCTTTTCTTTAATGACCAACTGTTGACCAATTTGAAGCAATGAACCTTTGATATTATTCCACACTCTCAAATCACTTACCGAACACTTATTTTGGTTAGCAATTTTACCTAAATTATCTCCTTTTTTGACGCTGTAAATTCTTTCCGTCTGCTCATACTGATACGTTACAGGAGCGGAAGCCTTTGCAATGACAGCGGGAGCGGCAGTTACTTGTTCTTCATAAGTCAATAAAGCTGGTGAACCAAACATAACTGGTGCCGTATTCGGAACAGCTGCCCGAAACTCTGCCATCACCGTCAAAGGTAAGGATACAATATACCCATCTTTATCACTCGGCACATAATTTTGGTTGAAAGCAGGATTCATAAAGTGTATTGCTTCTACTGTAATTCCTGTAATTTCTGAAATTTTACTGAAGTTTATTTTATCAAAAACACGAATTTTATCAATAATTTGTAAATCGTATTCTGGATGTTCCGGATAAATATTATGTAAATGATAGTAATTCATTGCGTAAGCAACACCGATAAAAGCAGGCACATAATTACGAGTTTCTTTCGGCATAAATGCCGCTGCTTCCCAATAATTCGTTTTTCCAGATGCTTTAACTGCTTGATTGACACGACCTGGCCCACAATTATAGGCTGCAATTGCCATATTCCAATCGCCGTAGCGATTATATAAATCTGATAAGTAGCGTGCAGCTGCATCGGTTGCAGCGTGAGGGTCACGGCGTTCATCTATCTGACTATTGATGCGTAAGCCGTATTGCTTACCAGTCGGTTTCATAAATTGCCACAAACCAGTCGCACCAACTGGTGAAACGGCTCTCGGATTTAACGTAGATTCTACGATTGCCAAATATTTTAAATCCGTTGGCATATTATGTCGTCTGAAAGTCTCTTCAAAAATTGGAAAATAAATCATACTGCGACCAACGACTATTTCCGTTGACGTTCTACGACGAGTAACATGTGCTTTGACGTGTGATTTGACCAAATTATTAAACTCCATTTGGATTTCACCAGAAATATCTTTAACACGTTTTTCATACTCTTCGTCAGAAATATTAACTACGGTACGAGGACTTTCCGCTCTTTTTTCTTGAGCTTCTAATGCCTCATAAGTGTAAGATTTATTGCCTTCAACTCGTACTTTTGAGGGAAATCTAAACTCTTGTGCTTGAACTGAATTAACTAAAGAAATCGTACTCAATAACAGCACTAAAGTAATTACTCTCATATATTATTTTTTTAATGAAAAAAATATCATTCTTTTTACCTAAACAAGCAATCTTGACAATGGTTTAATACGGTAACTTCAAATTCAAGCTTGGAAATCAAGACTTTATGAAACTCAAGCTGGAACTTTGGGATACTTTTTTTACAACTTTTGAATAATAGCCGTAATTAAAAATAACACACTGATAATCAACGAGTTATTCCTTTATTTTTAATGAAATTTCAATTAATCGTAATAGACATTAAATTTATTCAATTCAGTCTATCAAATTTGCCTCAACATATTGGCTAAATGACAACAAATTCTCTTCTTTAAAATTATCTGCAAAAAATTGGACACCAAAAGGAAGTCCGTTCAAATGTGTAGATAAAGGAAGCGAAATAGCGGGAATTCCAACCAAATTCGCTTGAACCGTATAAATATCAGCTAAATACATTTCCACGGGATCTTTTAGGCTTTCGCCAATTTTGAAAGCCGTAGAAGGCGTAGTCGGCATTAAAATAAAATCATATTCACTTAAAATTTTGCGCGTTTGTTCCATAATCATTCGGCGAACTTTCTGTGCTTTCGTAAAATAAGCGTCGTAATAACCCGAACTCAATACAAAACTGCCCAGAATAATTCTACGTTTGACTTCTTCGCTGAATCCTTCCGTTCTACTTTTTAAATACGTTTCTTGGAAATCCGTCGCATTCGGGCTGCGATAGCCGTAACGAACTCCGTCAAAACGAGATAAATTCGAGGAAGCCTCTGCCGTCGTGAGGACGTAATAAGTTGGAATTAAAAAATCCAACAAATCGAATGAAACGGCTTCTACTTCGTGTCCGTCTTGCTTCAAACTATCAATTAATTCGAACGTTCTTTGACGAATCGTTGCATCTAAACTGCGGTGATTCAGTGCCGTATCAAAATAAGCAATTTTTACTTTTTTATCAAAATTCAATTGCTTTGAATAATTTGGTACAGGAATATCGCTTGCGGTGCTGTCATATTCATCGCTTCCCGCCATGACTTCCAATAAAATAGCCGCATCGGATACACTTTTGGTAAGCACGCCAATTTGGTCAAAAGAAGAAGCATAAGCGATTAAACCATGTCGAGAAATACGTCCGTAAGTTGGTTTGAAACCGACCGTTCCGCAAAAAGCTGCGGGCTGACGAACCGAACCGCCTGTATCGCTACCCAAAGCCGCAAGACAGGTATCCGCTTGAACCGCAACTGCTGAACCGCCTGACGAACCGCCCGAAACGTGTGCTTCATTTGCCGCATTTTTGACCGCTCCATAAACGGAATTCTCATTCGTAGAACCCATTGCGAACTGATCACAATTCACTCGACCGATAATGATAGCATCTTCTGCTAATAGATTTTCAACGGCAGTTGCCGAAAAAAGCGACGTAAACCCTTCTAATATTTTGGAAGCCGCCGTCAACTCATGATTTTTATAACAAATCACGTCTTTGATAGCGATGACCATTCCAAACAGTTTTCCAACTGAATCAGGGTTTGCTTGATATTTCTCGTCTAACTCCGAAGCACGGTTTTGTGCTTCATCTTTATAAACTTCAACATAAGCATTCAAGTGTTTTGACGCTTCGATTCGCCCTAAATAATGCGTTACCAAATCGACACAAGTCAATTTACCATTCGATAAATCAGCTTGAATAGATTGAAGCGTTTTGTACTCTTTAAATGCAATATTTTGTTTCATCTTGTTGAAAATCAGTTATAAATATATATTATTAAAATTAATAACATCTATTTTTTAAGATTTTTCCTCTTCACTTTTCTCTTTCATACCACCTTTCAGCTCCTTTTCAACAGATGCTCTTGCATTGTTGAACTCACTGATACCTTTTCCTATTCCGCGCATTAATTCAGGGATTTTACGACCACCGAATAAAAGCAAAATTGCAAAAACGATGACAAGCATTTCCGGTCCTAAAAAGTTCATTATTAATATAGTTTGCATGATTTAATAATTTTGAAAATTTATTAATGGTGCAAATTTACAACAAATTTCAGTTACTAATGCGAAATTAGTCGATTCCCGAACTTTAGCTATGTTAAATTTTTAATGGTTAGATTGTATGTGTTGCAATCTCTATATTTGAAATTTTTTGTACTAAAATAGCCCATTATTCTAACTTTTAATTTTCAGTTCTTATAAATCATTTAACACTTTATTAATAAAATGATTTTCTATATCAATAATTTGAGGGCTTCATTTATCGACTAAAAGGGAAAATATGGTAATTTTCGAAATGTTTAAAAGTAGTTTACACTTTTCAAAACACCTCCTCCAACATTCATTATTCCTCCAATATTTCCCATTCTGATTTCAACAAACCATAAATTTCCATATCCACAAACTCATCATTTATAATAAAATCGGAACGGAGCGTTCCTTCATAAGTGAAGTTTAAGCGTTGGGCAACACGTTTACTTCCAATGTTTTGCGTACTCACTCGGATTAAAATTCGATTTAAATTAAGATGCTTGAAACCATAATGAATAAGGCGTTTTACCGATTTTGTCACGATGCCTTTTCCTTGCATATCTTTCGCAATCCAATAACCAATTTCACCTTTTTGATGAAACTTTTGAATGGAATTGAAGCTAACTAAACCCACAATTTTATTTTGGTATATAATTAAGGTATGAAATTGTTGTCCGCCTTTACTGAATCGATGGGCATCTTTGAGAAAGCGACGAGAATCTTCTACCGTTTGCGTAGATTTCACCCACGGCAACCAATTTTCTAAATAAACTCTATTGTCGCTAACGATTGCAAACAGCTCCTCTGCAAAATCGACTTGAGGTTGATGCAAAATCAAATTTTCATCAATTGTTAAAAAAGGTCGTTTCATGTTTAAATTGCTAAATTGTTTTATGGTTTCACTGCTATTCGCCTTGGCGATAAAAGTGTAGCAATGAAACCATGCAACAATAAATCTTAATTTAACCGAATTTCCTCATTATTCTCATCGTAAAAACGATATTGAATCAATTGAAAATCAGGATTCATTTTTAATTTAATCCAGCGTCCATATTTCAAAAACCAACGCATTTGAACGCTTGGCAAACCTTTTTTGAAATACGCATGAACGAAAGGATGTACCTCCAAAGTCAAAGCAGAAGGCGGTTGAGAATTGACAATAAAGCCTAAATCCCTTTCAATATCATCGGTCAATAATGCCGAAGAATTAATCTTTCCAGTACCTTGACAAGTCGGACATTTTTCAGCCGTATTGATATGAATTTCGGGACGAACCCGCTGCCGTGTAATTTGCATCAAACCGAATTTGCTCAATGGCAAAACCGTGTGTTGAGCTCTATCAATTTTCATCGCCTGCTTCATTGCTTCATACAAAGCCTTCTTATTTTCGGGCGATTTCATATCAATAAAATCCACAATAATAATCCCACCAATATCTCGCAAACGCAGCTGACGACCGACTTCATCCGCAGCTTCCATATTTACAGAAAGCGTACTCGTCTCTTGATCTTGTCGGCTCGTTTTATGTCCACTATTGACATCAATGACGTGCATCGCTTCGGTATGTTCAATCACCAAATACGCACCACTATTCATTGTAGCCGTTTTTCCGAACGACGATTTTATTTGTTTGGTAACATTATAAACGTCAAAAATCGGTTTACTGGAATTGTGATAATGAACAATTTTTACTTTATCTGGAGCAATTCGTCCCAAATAATTTTGAATATTATGATATAAATCCTTGTCATTTACCACGATTTTATTGAACGAACTACTCAGAATATCTCGTAAAATACTTGAGGTTTTATCCAATTCGCTTAACAGCTTTTTCGGTGGTTTTGCCTGATGCAATTGCTCATGAATCTGTTTCCATTTATTCATTAACAAAAGCAATTCTTCATGCAAATCCGCTACTTTTTTACCCTCCGCAGCCGTTCTAAGAATTAAACCAAAATTTTTCGGGCGAATACTTTCCGCCAAATTTTGTAACCGTTTTCTTTCCTCTCTATTTCCAATTTTTTTGGAAACCGCTACCATATTTGCAAAAGGTGTCAAAACGATATATCGTCCTGGAATCGTAATTTCACAACTTAATCGAGGTCCTTTCGTCGAAATCGGTTCTTTGAGCACTTGCACCAAAATGTGTTGGCGTTTGTTCAAAACTTGATTGACTTTCCCTGTTTTAATAATTTCAGGTTCAAAAGTGAAATTATCCAACATAGGTGTTTTTAATCCTCCTGAAATAGACTGATCGGTATATTTCAATAAAGAATTTAACTTCGGCCCTAAGTCCGTATAATGCAAAAAAGCATCTTTTTTGTAGCCAATATCTACAAAAGCGGCATTTAACCCGGGCATTAACTTTCGTATTTTACCCAAAAAAATATCACCTACCGTAAAGTTGTTGTTGGTTTTTTGATGATGAATCTCAACCAAACTTTTGCCTTCCAACAGGGCAATCTCTACTTCCGTCGGACTGGCATTGATAATTAATTCTTTTTCCAATTTTTTTTATTGTGAGGACATTTTACCTTCACACAAAGTCAAGTTTTTTTATCAGCAAAGTAAAATATTAATCCTTAATTAAAAACTAACAATTCATTGATAACCAATGGCTTATCATTAGTTTATTGATTTTATTTCACTCAATCAATTTCCGAATAATATTGAAGACTAATCAATTTTTAAATAATATTGGAGCAGTTGGTTTTTTCAATTCTTAATTCTATATCTACTTTATCTCTAAAATACAACTACCTATTTTTTTTATACGGAAAATCTTTAACTGATTAATCAGTTACGTAGTATTGGCAAATCGCTAAAGTATAGCATAAAACATTGGTTTTCAAGTGATTGCAATAAGACTTGAAATATAACTCATACTTCGTTTTATCGATAAGATAAAGGCACGATTTTACCTATCTAAGAATTATTAGACCGAGTAAGATAGAATAATGGTAGGTAACCTAAAAATGGCAAAAAAAAAGAGGGTAATTTGATAATTGGGGATGAATAATTGTTACAGATTGATGATTTATCATCTAATACCACACAACAATAGCGGTCAATTATTA